>OIVQ01000058.1_pt1 | contig 48953 bp, 49 predicted proteins | sample 1587271 | NCBI WGS metagenome assembly OIVQ01 (sample SAMN02675044, study PRJEB24791) | human gut metagenome, SKBSTL002 | isolation source: stool | host: Homo sapiens | place: USA
ACACAACAACAACGGCGTTTGAGAATAGTGTAAATCTATAAGGTAGTAAAACTCCTCGCTTTCTGATACTTCGGGCAGTCCGTTTGAGAATAGTGTAAATCTATAAGGTAGTAAAACTTGCAACATTGGCAGTATTCAAACGAACGGGTTTGAGAATAGTGTAAATCTATAAGGTAGTAAAACCAGAATAACATTACCGAAAATTGCAGAGCAGTTTGAGAATAGTGTAAATCTATAAGGTAGTAAAACGGGAGGTTAAAGATGAGGCATAGTTTTACAGTTTGAGAATAGTGTAAATCTATAAGGTAGTAAAACAAAAAAACATTGACAGGTGAATCAATGTTTGTTTGAGAATAGTGTAAATCTATAAGGTAGTAAAACAGTTTTCGCCGTGTGTACTACGATAATGTAGTTTGAGAATAGTGTAAATCTATAAGGTAGTAAAACAAGAGGCGGTCATAATTCACTTGGAGCAAGGGTTTGAGAATAGTGTAAATCTATAAGGTAGTAAAACACCTACAACCGTGCATGTCACAACAGAACCGTTTGAGAATAGTGTAAATCTATAAGGTAGTAAAACTACAAAGTTGGTCAGCTTGCACAGGGCTATGTTTGAGAATAGTGTAAATCTATAAGGTAGTAAAACAAATTCGACTGTTGCAATTAATATAGCGCCGTTTGAGAATAGTGTAAATCTATAAGGTAGTAAAACTAGGACAGCCAACATACGGAGTGCCGTACGGTTTGAGAATAGTGTAAATCTATAAGGTAGTAAAACACACCAAATCATTGGTTTGCCCTCAGCGGGTTTGAGAATAGTGTAAATCTATAAGGTAGTAAAACATCAGCCGGAACAGAACCCTTTATCGTGCAGTTTGAGAATAGTGTAAATCTATAAGGTAGTAAAACTGCGGATCTGCCGGTACCGTTGGACAGCCTGTTTGAGAATAGTGTAAATCTATAAGGTAGTAAAACTGAGCGGCGACAAACAGGCTTGCAGTACATGGTTTGAGAATAGTGTAAATCTATAAGGTAGTAAAACGTCAGAACCGTACAAGTCGGGTGTCAGACTGTTTGAGAATAGTGTAAATCTATAAGGTAGTAAAACGCCTTCACGCCGAAACGAATAGGCAGGCCAGTTTGAGAATAGTGTAAATCTATAAGGTAGTAAAACCGATGTTTCTTATCCGCTTAAACTTGCTGTGTTTGAGAATAGTGTAAATCTATAAGGTAGTAAAACGATAGTAGCGCTTGTGGCGGTCACAGATGCGTTTGAGAATAGTGTAAATCTATAAGGTAGTAAAACCTATGATGACGGTTGCGATTCGCCAGTAATGTTTGAGAATAGTGTAAATCTATAAGGTAGTAAAACAAGTTTCAAGCGCCTTAGATGCTGATGCATGTTTGAGAATAGTGTAAATCTATAAGGTAGTAAAACAAAATTTGTGTGAAGTGAATCCTGCATTGGTTTGAGAATAGTGTAAATCTATAAGGTAGTAAAACTGGATTATCTTTTATGTAATCCCACATCCCGTTTGAGAATAGTGTAAATCTATAAGGTAGTAAAACACTTCGGAATCCACATTGTCTTGCGCTGGTGTTTGAGAATAGTGTAAATCTATAAGGTAGTAAAACGCCATTACATATAACGGCGAAACGGAAATAGTTTGAGAATAGTGTAAATCTATAAGGTAGTAAAACAATGGTGCGGTTAAGTTCGCCCGCTACATTGTTTGAGAATAGTGTAAATCTATAAGGTAGTAAAACAAAAAAGATTTGTGACATTTACAACAATGGGTTTGAGAATAGTGTAAATCTATAAGGTAGTAAAACTGCCGCAGCGTTGAGCGGTATAAATCCATGGTTTGAGAATAGTGTAAATCTATAAGGTAGTAAAACGTTGAAGTTTGGGGATAAGGTTAAAATACTGTTTGAGAATAGTGTAAATCTATAAGGTAGTAAAACGCTGTGGGTTTGCGATGAAGTATGGGTTTTGTTTGAGAATAGTGTAAATCTATAAGGTAGTAAAACAGTCATACTTAAACCTCCTTCAGTTCTTCCGTTTGAGAATAGTGTAAATCTATAAGGTAGTAAAACTTGACAAGCTTGTTGCAACCGTTGAAATAAGTTTGAGAATAGTGTAAATCTATAAGGTAGTAAAACTTACAGATACAATGAAGGATTGCCGACTGTGTTTGAGAATAGTGTAAATCTATAAGGTAGTAAAACTCGGTTGCTTACACAAATGCCACCAAGCGTGTTTGAGAATAGTGTAAATCTATAAGGTAGTAAAACTGTTGCAGCTTGCAAAATATGCAGTGGGTAGTTTGAGAATAGTGTAAATCTATAAGGTAGTAAAACTTGACGGTTAGAGAAGCAAGGCTCAGCGCCGGGTTTGAGAATAGTGTAAATCTATAAGGTAGTAAAACGAAAAAACTCTTAAAGAAGTTGAAAGCAAAGTTTGAGAATAGTGTAAATCTATAAGGTAGTAAAACCTTTATAACCGGCGTGAATTACTTCTTTTTGTTTGAGAATAGTGTAAATCTATAAGGTAGTAAAACCCTCGGCGACACAACAGTCAGAGAGGAACGGTTTGAGAATAGTGTAAATCTATAAGGTAGTAAAACACATATCAAATTGCTTGCAAGGTATGCCGCGTTTGAGAATAGTGTAAATCTATAAGGTAGTAAAACCCTACATTTCTTCATCTTATTTCAGTAGGGTTTGAGAATAGTGTAAATCTATAAGGTAGTAAAACGCTGTACTGCTCTGCACCGCTTGACTTGCGTTTGAGAATAGTGTAAATCTAATTAGGGTACAAATTTTACTCGTGGACTGTGAAAAAACAGCATTGCAAAAAAACAATAAGGCACATAACCGTTATCACTTTCGGTTATGTGCCTTTTGTAATATAATAAGTTTGTTAAGAATACCACGATTGATTACAGTCCAAAACAAGGAAGATTTCAGTGCGTTAATTTCCAAAGTAAGTTCCACGGTGAAAGTTACTTTGGAAATTAACTATTTACTTTTTCGTTTAAGTTTGCGGTAAATATGAATTGTATAATCCGTTTTATTGTGTTATTATGTAGTAAAATGGTGTGCAACATTGGTGTTTTGAAAAAATTATGTTGCTGAAATTAAACTTGAAATAACTGACGGGTGGCATATGGTTCGCAAAGTTGACAAAACAAAGCTTCTGACTGTTGTCGGGATAATTATATTCCTGTCCGGAGGTGCGGTGAGAATTTTTTCTCATCTTACTTCCTCGGCGGATAATTATATTGAAAATTTTGATGTTATTATCTTTTCGGGGCTTATTATAGGCTGGGGTGTGTCTGTTGCATATCGCATTGTTCAGAAGAATATACGAATCTGCCTTGTGATATCTGCGGCGCTTATGCTCTTGTGGATGGCTCTTCGTGCCATAAAATACAACAGCCCTGCCGACATCAACACATACGGACGGTATCTTTGGTATTCATATTACATAGCAATGGTGTTTTTGCCGCTTATGATGTTTTTTGCAATGCTGAATATCGGTAAGCCCGAAAATACAAATAACCGAAAATATCTTTTGATTATACCTGCCGCCGTTCTTGTGCTGCTTGTTATGACGAACGATTTTCATCAGCTTGCTTTTGTATTTGAACCCGATTTTCACAATTGGAACAAACAATACAGTTACGGTCCTGTTTACTATGTAATTGCAGTGTGGATTTTTATACTTGTACTTTCGTCAATTGTGCTTTCAATCAATCGATGCAGAATTTCCGCAACACGCAAAAAGCTGTGGATTCCGATTGTAATAATTCTTGTCGCAATAATTTACACACTCTGGAATAATCTGAATCACGGATATTCGGGACTTAGAATTTACAATGTTCCCGAGGTGTTCTGTTTTGCCTCAATTGCTTTATGGGAAAGCCTTATTCAGATAGGTCTTGTGCCGTCAAATACGGGTTACGGCGATTTTTTCAATGCGTCAAATCTTAATACTCTCATATTTGACAATGATGGCAATGTGAAATACCGCTCAAAAAACGCAACAAATGTTTCAAAAGATGTTGTTCTGCAAAACGGTAACAGTGTTGTGATTGATGAAAATATAATTCTTAAAAAGCATAATATAAAAGGCGGTAAGGCAGTTTGGACGGAAGATATATCTGCAATTAACCGAATTAACAGAGAACTTTCGGAAGTAAAAGAGCAGATTTCGGAATACAATGTAATCTTAAAATCAGAGGCAGAGCTGAAAAAACGAAGAGCGGCAGTAACCGAACAGAACAAGCTCTATGACAGTATAACCGAATTTATCCGTCCTCAGCTTTGCGACCTTGAAAATATACTCAAAAATATTGAAAACAACAGGGGAGATATTTCGGTTAATTATGCCGGTGCCTGTGTTGTTAATGTCTACATCAAGAGAATAAGCAATCTGCTCATTATGGCAAAAAGCAGAAAAATGCTGAATGCTTTTGAGCTTGAAAACAGTATCCGAGAACTTGCCGAGTACATTTCTGTTTACGGAATTTCGTGTTCGTTTTTCAGTAATGTTTCGGGAGAAATTTCAGCCGAAAAAACGATTGCACTTTTTAAATTCATCGGGATTTTTATAAGGCATATAATGAACTGCACAGATGCGTTGCTGTTTAATTTAAAAGTACATGAGAGATTTATTGATTTAAAAATCAACTGTGACAGCAAAAATGAAATGAAAATTCCTGATGATTTACTTGACGATATTACAAAACTCGGCGGAAATGTCACCACGGAATATGACGCTGACACGCTGTTTGTGTTTGTTCGTATGCAAAGCGGAGGTGATGACATATGACATCCATCCTTGAAATGCGTTCGTTTGTTTGTGTTATATTGATGAGTGTGCAATTTGTTGTTGCCTGTGCGGCAATATACAACGCAACGCAATCTTTTCTTTATAAAATCAGGTTGTGGAAACCGATTTCAGCGGTTATAATTGCAGTAATCTCTTTGACAATGTTTTTGGTAAGCACTCATGTCTTGAGTAAAATATATTACGATAACCAAATTAATAAAATGGCTGAATTTTTTGGCAGAATGCCGTTTGCTCTGTCTGTCGGCATAACGGCATATTGTGCTGTAATGTCTGTGTACATAACGGTAAGGCTTCATCATTGCAGGAATACCGATATTACCGCAATGTCAATTAAAGAAAGCTTTGACGGCTTGCCTACAGGACTTTGCTATTTTGACGAAAACGGACTTGTTGTATTGAAAAATAACCTTATGGAAAGCATATGCCTTGAACTTACGGGTAAATCGCTTAATGTTGCAATGCCCTTCAGAGAGAAGATAAAAGAGGCTTCTCAATATGAAAATGACGGGGCATTTACAGTCAGATTAAAGGACGGCAGGGTTTTCAGTTTTTCGTTGTCGGAAACGGAAGTTTTTTCAAAACCGTATTTTCAGCTTGCGGCAACCGATATAACAGAGTTTACAAAGCTTACATCAACCTTGGAATATGAAATAGGCGAGTTAAAAAAGGTTAATGCTCATCTGAAAAAATACAATGAAATGGTCTATGATCTGACAAGAGAAGAAGAAATTCTTCGCACAAAAGAGATAATTCATGACAGGCTCGGCAGTACGCTGATAACAACAAGAAGATATCTTGAAAACGGCACTCTGTCTGAAAATAACAGTAAATTACTTGAAATGTGGAAAAACAATATTTCTGTTCTGAATACCGCAGAGAATGATTGTAAAGACGAAAACTTTGCTAAGGATATTGAAAATGCCGCAAAGCTTGTCGGAATAACGCTTGAAACAGTCGGAAATCTTCCGACTGATAACAATGCGGTTGCACGGGTTCTGACTTTTGCAACAATGCAATGCCTTAACAATGCCGCAAGACACGCAAAAGCAGATAAAATGATTCTTGAAAGTATTGACGACGGTGAAAAATATATTTTTAAATTTGCAAATAACGGCAGAAAACCGCCTCAAAAAATCAATGAGGGCGGCGGACTTTCTTCCGTAAGAAAAAAGGCGGAGCAAATCGGCGGAAGCATGAAAATATCGACTTCCGAAATTTTTGTTCTTGAAATCACAATACCGAAAAGCGAGGTGCTGCAGTATGACAAGAGTGCTGATAGTTGAAGATCAGTCAATGCCGAGAACTTTATTTGAAATGTATGTAAACCAAAGCGAAAACTATACGCTTGCGGGCTCAATAAGTAATGCCGATATGACGGATTATCATTGTGAAAATTCCGATGTTGACCTGATTTTAATGGATATATGCACGTCAATGGGGGCAAACGGTCTTGAGGCGGCTGAAAGAATAAAAGCAAAGTTCCCGAAAATTAAGATAATCATTGTTACCTCAATGCCCGAATATTCCTATCTAAAGCGTGCCAAGGAAGCAGGAGTTGACAGCTTTTGGTACAAAGAGGTAAGTTCCGAACCTATTATTGAACTTATGGACAGAACAATGAACGGTGAGCGTGTGTTTCCCGACACAACTCCTAAAATTAAATTCGGCAACGCAATGAGTACGGATTTTACCGAAAGGGAGCTTGAGGTTTTGCGTGAACTGACAAGCGGTGATACAAACACGGAAATTGCCAAAAAACTTTACATTGCTCCGGGCACTGTCAAGAACTATATACAGTATATGCTTGAAAAAACAGGCTTTAAGTCAAGAACAGAGCTTGCCGTAAAGGCAAGAGAGGCGGGACTTGTAATCCTTGACGATAGAATTAACGACAAATAAATACTTTTTTCTGAATATGTGCCGTTTGGCACATATTTTTTTGCTGTTAAAACAGTATAATACAATTACAGGATATAAACTGCTCAGACGGTGAATATCTTTTGTGCAAAACGCTATCTTTGTCCGATTAATAATCAAAGACAAAGGTGCATAAAATTTATTATTTAATGACAGGAGGAAAAACTATGGAGGCAAAAGGTTCAACTTTTCTTAAAGTAACGGGAATCCTTATGATTGTATTCGGTGCTATTGCATTGGTTGTGTCAATCATCGCCATTCTCGGTATCGCCGCACTTGCAGCTTTTAATGACGGTACATACGATATGACTATGCTTTATGTCGGCGGCGTTTTCGCACTTATCAGTGCGGTTGCTGAGTTTGTTGCAGGTATTATCGGCGTTATCAACGCAAAACTTCCGCACAAGGCAAATACATGTATTGTATGGGGCGTTGTTGTTGCTGTTATGTGTATTGCAGGCGAAATTATCAGCATGATAGGCGGATCACAGTTCAATGTATTCTCTCTTATCTGCGGTCTTGCTATCCCTGTACTTTACATTATAGGCGCTGTTAAGAACAAAGCATAATTTTTTTATTATTTACCCCCCTTTTAATTACCCACCGTAAATATTTTTAGCACAAGGTAACAGCTGTCCGAACAATCGGGCAGCTGTGCTTTTTTTGTTTATGTTGTGAAATATGCCGTTTGGCACATTCATATTCTATCGCAAAATTGTACAATATAAGTGAAAGATATAGGTGAAAAGGGGTGATGTCCGTTGAAGAAAATTTTGCTCAGTGTTCAGAATAATTTGCTCAGTGAGGCTATTCAAAATGCCCTTGTAAAGAAGGGAAGATTTTGTATTGAAAATGTTTCACCGAATCAAGACGGGAAAATTCTTGATTTGTGCATTGCAGAAAGAGTTGATGTTTTACTTATGGATGTCACAAGACTTGCCGATTCAACTATTGAGAAACGGCTTGAGCTGTGTGGAAAAGTAAAGGAATATTTGCCAAGCTGTAAAACGGCTCTGCTCTGTGACGAACAGGCATATCCCGACCTTGCCGACAGGGTTAAACAGGCAAAACAATTCGGAAAAATAAGCTCGTTTTTTTATTCATCCGTAACGGCAGATTATCTTGCCGCCGCACTTGACGCACTTTAAAAAGGAGGTACTGTTTATGGGTATATTTGACAGCTTAAAAAATATGACAAATCAGACTGTAAAAAACAATGTTTCAAAGGCCGTTTCGGGAGCGGTAAACAATGCGATGCACAAAAGCAAAACATTTGTATTTGCCGATTATCCGAAAAATGCAGATGAACTCAAAAAAATGCCGGAGCTTGACTTTTCGTCACCTCTTTCAACAGCGGCATTTGCAATGCTTGTGTTGCTTGAATATGATGAAAGTCCGGAAAACACAATAGAAATGCTTAATGTATTAAAAGGACCTCAGCCGATGAACGGGATGGATATTCAGTTTTTGCGTGACAGAATCAAGGGCAGGGGATATATTCCTCGCTCATATTTTGAGGGTTCATCCGTGAAGAACGATTATACACCGAATGTTCCGTACAAAATAACCGTTTCCGAGTATGCATATACCTATCAGAGTGAGGGTTATGCAAAGGTTCAGGTTCAGTCGTCGGGAGCAGACTCACCTCGTCCGATTGAGCTTCGCAGAAAGGGCAATCAATGGTTCTTATGGCGTAATCTTGCACTCTCTGACATACGAACTCCGGCTTCGGTTGATCCTTGGGCATGAAGGAGGGATTTTTATGAAAATCAAGAAAAAAGCAAAGCGTATTTCGAGTGTTGTTCTGTGTATGCTTATGCTTTTAACGGCTCTTCCTATGACAGCCATAACCGCAAACGCTGCGGCTCAGGCTTATATTAAATATATCGACACCGAGGTTTACATAGGAGATGTCCTTAACATTATCGTGGGAGTAAACGGCGGCAGTACAGGCGAAACCTTTACCTATCAATGGCAGGCAAAATATCCGAGCCTAAACTGGGTTAACCTTTCCGATAAAACCGACAGACCCGACTCGAAATTTTCGGGTGTTTTTACAGACCATCTTAAATTTCAGACCTACGCAGAACTTGTAGGACCCGGCTCAGGGTGGAAAGATGTTGTCTTTAGATGTAAAGTAACGGGTTCAAAGAGCGGTACTTTTTATTCGGGAAAATGTAACTTTCCGGGACTTCTTGAGAAGACAGAAATTCCTACAATTGGATTTTTAGGCTTGGAAAAACCTAAACAGGGAAAAATCCCCTCAACAACGGCAACTCCGATAAACAGCACTTATTACAGCTTTGATTATATTGAGTGGTATAAGTACGAAAACAACAAAATTAGCAGAAAGCTCGACAGCGGAGAAACTTTTGACAGCGGTATGTATTGTTGTCAGCTATACTTTAATATGAACAAAGGATATGCGGTTGACAAAGACGCAGTATGCGGTTTGTACAATGGCGACAGTCAGGCGACAATTCTTCAGGATGAAACCACAGGTCAATATTATATTTGGGCATATTACAATGTTCCATATGAATCGCCATCATTTACACATCAGTTCCCTGAGGCAGAAATTATGATTATGAAAGGCAAAGAAGAAATTATATGGGTTGCTGCCAAAAATGCCGCAAGCTATCAGTGGCAGATGAAAGTAAAGAGAAGAACACCCACCGGTATAATAAGAATGTGGAAAAACATAGATGACGACTCATCTACATTAAACCAGTTTTCCTTCAAGGGTACAAAATCAAATACTTTGAGAATCAGACCGAATACGGATTTTGATGAAACTCAGTTCAGATGTGCTGTTACGGGTAAAAACGGTGATGTTATTTACAGTGAATCGGTTAAAGTTACGCAAGAGTTTAATGCATGCATTATAATAGATTTCAGAACGGGCGGCTCACCGGATGACACTATTACTGTTAAGTTTGATAAATACACTCCTGGTGGCGTTTATAAGAGTAGCTTTACAGATGAAATGGTGCACAAAAATGCAACTCTGTATTATTATCAAACAGGTACAGGTAAATATGTCATTACCGTAAGCAAGCCGCAATGCGTGACACGGGTATATGAAGTGAATGTTGATAAGAAAGATGTTAACCTTGATGTAAACATTACTGTTCCGTATGATGTCAATATGGACGGTGTTATTAATGTTGTGGACGCAACCTTGGTTCAAAAACACATTGTCGGGCTTGAAGACTTTGACGATTACACTTTTAAAATTGCAGACACAAACGGTGACGGCACAATATCAGTTATTGATGCTACAAATATTCAGAAGAAAATCGTGAATCTTTTGTAAAGGAGAAAGTTTATGGGACTATTTGAAAAGAAATATTGTGACCTTTGCGGTGACAAGGTAAACGCCCTCACAAGGCAAAAGCTTTCAGACGGTTATCTTTGCAGCGACTGTAAGCACAAGCTCAGTTCGCTTTCATCAGGCTGGAAAAACAGAACATTAGCAGATGTTAAAGCTCATCTTGAACAGCGTGAACAGAACAGACAGAAATATTCGGCATTTGTTCAGTCGGCAAGTGCCGGCACAAACGAAAAGCTTGTTGTAGATTTTAATAACAGAAAATTCTATTTCACAATAGGCAGAGATTTCAAAAACAGCAATCCTGAAATTTTTGATTTTTCACAGCTGCAGGACTTTTGGCTTGAGCTTGGATATACAACTCTGCAGGATTCCGACCGTGACGGAATTCCTGATGAGTATGACCGCTATGATAACCGTCAGGGCAGGAACAGCGGTTTTGGCAGTCAGTTTGATACAACAAACTCATTTTCGGGACAAAACGGCATGCTTGATGTTCCGCTTGCACTTCAGCCGTATGTTCGTGATACAAACACATCGTCATCACCGCAAAGAATATCTTCTTTAAAAGCAAAATTCATCGTAAATCATCCGTTCATAACCGATATATCAATGTATGTTGATTCGTCAATCGGTACTGTAAGGAATGAGCTTATGAGAGCGTTTGATGACGGAATGCAGTTAATGAGGCTGTGTGAACAAATAAGGAACGGTATGCAGAACAATATGGGCTATCAGCAAAGCGGAATGTCCATGCAGAACAATATGGGCTATCAGCAGAACGGAATGCCCATGCAGAACAATATGGGCTATCAGCAGAACGGAATGCCTATGCAGAGCAACACAGTAAATCAGCAAGTTTCACAGCCGTTTACTCCGCAAAATGCTGCGGCAATTGTTTGCTCGGCTTGCGGATATAAGCCTGACGGCAATCCGCCGAAATTCTGTCCGTTCTGCGGGGCTGCCATGACATAACCGATATGACTTTACGGTCGTTATTTCATAATATTTCCAAACTAAAAACGCGTGTAAAAAAAGAAATTGTATCCGTGAGCTATTCAAAAAATCATTCAAATTTTGACTCCTGCTGTTCTTTTTATGTGCGAAAAAAAGGTGTAAATTTCCTTTTTGACGCTATCTGCAAATGCGGTTATATCGCTTTTGAAAATGTTTTGATCGACAAAACGGATATGAGACTGCTGTGTGACACCGCCGAAGACGCATTGGAAATTCTGAAAAAATATAATCCAAAAAACAAAGGACTGACAGTCGATGACGCCACGGTTACAATCGTTGAAATCATATTTTCCGACAAAAACAGTATGTCGGTCAGTATGACGGAACAAACCTTGGATTCGCTCGAAAAAGCGTTCTTTGCCCTTGCTGAAAAATATTGCAAAGATGTTTAATATCTAAAAATAATTGAAAAGCAACCCTATGAAAACAACCCCATGGTAAAATAATCGTGGGGTTGTTTTTTCTGTAACAGAAAATAAGTGCATTTTTTCTTGCCATTACCGTAGTAATTGTTTATAATTAAGGTATGACAATAAAAGAAGGCATGAACAATGCAAACGATAGATGAGGCACTGAACAAACTGAAAAAATCTGATTTTCGCAGTCGGTTTCATTTAAAGCAAAAGGACATTGACTATATTAATGAAAAGGGAATGAATAAAATCCGCTCCCATGCAGAAGATTTTGTCAGAACACGGCTTGCACCAAAAAATATTCCGAATGACGGAAAGCAAACACCCATGAGGGGACACCCTGTTTTTATCGCACAGCACGCCTGTGCCTGTTGTTGCAGAGGGTGTCTTAACAAGTGGTACAGAGTTGCAAGGGATAAGCAGCTTAACGAGGTCGAACAGCAGAAAATTGTAAATCTGCTTATGGCTTGGATTGAAAGGGAATACAATGATTATAACTCCAATAAAGAATGATAGATAAGGGCAAAAAGATGAGTGATAAATTAAGCGTGTTAAAAGATTACTTCGGACACGATTCTTTCAGAGACGGACAGGAACAGATAGTTGACGCTTTGCTTGACGGCAGAGATGCACTTTGCATTATGCCCACAGGTGCGGGCAAGTCTATGTGCTATCAGATTCCCGCATTACTTTTTGACGGGGTGACAATTGTTGTGTCACCTCTGATTTCGCTTATGAAGGATCAGGTCGGCTCACTCGTTCAGTCGGGAGTTCCTGCGGCATATATAAACAGCTCGCTTTCATATCCGCAATTTCTCCGAGTGCTTTCAAATGTTGAACACGGAAAATACAAAATCATCTATGTTGCACCCGAAAGGCTGTTGACTGACGGATTTCTCGACACCTGTAAAAAGATAAAAATCTCAATGGTTGCAGTTGACGAGGCTCATTGTGTTTCACAATGGGGACAGGATTTCAGACCGAGTTACCTCAAAATTATTTCATTTGTTGAAAGCCTTGCAAATCGTCCGATTGTCGGAGCATTCACCGCAACAGCTACGAATGATGTAAAAGAAGATATAAAGAAAATTCTCAGGCTTGAAAATCCGTTTGAAATTACAACGGGATTTGACCGCCCCAACCTTTTTTTCGGTGTAATAAAGTCATCGTCAAAGGACGAAAAGCTTATTGACCTCATTCGGGAGCGTGGCGACAGGTCGGGAATTGTCTATTGTGCAACCCGAAAAAATGTTGAATCTGTCTGCGAATTGCTCTGCGATAACGGCTTTTCGGCGGCAAGATACCATGCAGGTCTTGATGAGTACGAACGCAGGAAAAATCAGGAGGATTTCGTTTTTGACCGAAAAAATATTATGGTCGCAACCAATGCTTTCGGTATGGGAATTGACAAGTCAAATGTTACATATGTAATTCATTACAATATGCCGAAAAACATTGAAAGCTACTATCAAGAGGCGGGACGGGCAGGTCGTGACGGCGGTGAGGCAGATTGTATTTTGCTCTACAGTCCTAAGGATGTTCGCCTAAATCGCTTTATGATTGAAAATTCCGAGGGCAACGATGAGCTTACAATTGAAGAAAACGAGCAAATTCGTGAGCGTGATTTTGAACGCTTAAAATATATGACCTTTTACAGCACAACAAACGATTGTCTGCGTGGATTTATTCTGCGGTATTTCGGCGGTGAAAAGAAGGCTTACTGTGGAAAATGCTCCAACTGCCTTTCCGTTCACAAGCTTGTTGATGTCACAATTGACGCTCAAAAAATTATGTCGTGTATTGCAAGAACAGGACAAAGGTACGGCAAAACCGTGATTTGTGATGTGTTAAAGGGCAGTAAAAGCGAGAAAATTCTAAAAGCTGAGCTTAACAATCAGTCAACCTACGGAATAATGAAAGAGGTTACGGCAAGGCATATTTTCGGCACAATTGACTTTCTTGCCGAAAAGGAGTATATTTCATCCGACAATGAAACCGAGGTTCTAAAACTTTTGCCAAAGAGCAGAGATGTGCTTTTCGGGCGGGAACGGCTTGTGATGAAGAAAGTTGAAAACTCCGAAAAGGTTGTCAAAACGCACCGCCCCGAAGTGCCTGTCAATTCCGATTTACTTGATGCGCTCAAGGCTTTGCGAAAAAGCATTGCATCCAAAAAGAGCGTTCCTGCCTATGTTATTTTTACCGATGCAACGCTGATTGATATGTGCAAAAAATGCCCCGAAACACCCGATGAAATGCTTGAAGTTTCGGGTGTGGGCAGAACAAAGCTTGAAAAATTCGGAAAACAATTTCTTGAAGAAATCGCAAAATTCAGATAACTTCATATACTGTTAAAGGATGAACGAATTTGTTTGTCCTTTTCTTTTTCAATTTTCAAAATTGTATTGAAATAATTAGTACAAAGTGGTACAATAGTTACAGAGAGAAAACAGATTGGAGGCATTTGTATGGCTGACATATTTGATTACATAAGTCGAAGAGGCGATTTGACATTTGAACAGGACGGTTTTAACGAGCTTGACGCACTTGTGCTTTCACGGCTTTCATATCTTCCTTTTGACGGTGCGGTATCGTCCTGTCTGTTTGATGAAATTACCCTTGAACAGGCGGCAATGCGTGTGTTTGCAACCGATGATTACGAGAAAAATCTATTGTGGAAGGGTGATGCCGACCTTTTGAAAGCAACGGCAGAGAGCAAGAGATTCGGCAAAATTCTTGTTTCGGGGTATGTAAACGAGGTTGAGTCCGATGTGAGTATGCAGTTTTCCGCAATCACTTTTGAATTTCTCAAAAAGAATTATTTTATTTCATACAGAGGAACGGACAATTCTCTTGTCGGCTGGCAGGAGGACTTCAATATGTTCTTCACATTTCCGTTGCCGTCACAGAAAAAGGCTCTTGATTATTTTGAAAAGGCAGTCCGTATGCTCAACGGAAAATTCATTCTGGGCGGTCACTCAAAGGGCGGAAACCTTGCGGTTTATGCCGGTGCTTTTACCGATGAAAATTCAAGAAATCACATTGATTATATTTACAATTTTGACGGACCGGGGTTTTCTCTTGACAAAATCAGGGACAGCGGATTTTATGAAGTCGACGACAGAATCTACACCTTTGTTCCGCAGTCAAGCATTTTCGGCATGATGTTTGAGCATGAGGAGAGCTACACAATTGTAAAGAGCAATCAAAAAGGTTTTCTCCAACACGATGTCTATTCGTGGGAGATTGAGCAGAACAGGCTTGTCAGGCTGAAAAGCACTACAAATTTTAGCGTTTTCTTTGACCACACGCTGAAAGAATTTGTTGAATCGCTGACAATTGCTCAAAGACGGGAGTTCACAAAAGAGGTTTTTGCCCTTTTGTCGCTGACCGAAACTGCAACCTTTAATGAGATGCTGAAAAATCCGCTTAAAAACACGGGAACAATCCTAAAATCCTTTGCAGGTCTTGACAGCAAAACAAGAAATATGCTTCTGAAAACAATCTTCGCATTCGTAAAAAGTGCCAAAAATAATTTTTCCGACATAACAGGCGGTCAGAACAAAATTACCGTCAGTTAATTATAAAAAAGCTCATATATGCTCCGATACTTTTTAGCGTCGGAGCATTTTCTTTGCAAAAAAATCATTTGTCAAGACGAAATTCCCGTTTTGTCAATTGGCACTTTTGGAATTTGTATTGTCAGTCTTGAAAATTTTTCATAATATACAAAAAACCCGACACGGTTTATGCTGTGTCGGGTTTTTATTTTGCTTTTTAAATGTCAATCGTCAGTTCAACGGGACAATGGTCAGAACCTAAAATTTCGGTATGGATTTTTGCACCGTCAAGCTTGCTTTCAAGAGCTTTTGAAACGATAAAATAGTCAATACGCCAGCCCGCATTTTTTTCACGAGCCTTGAATCTGTATGACCACCACGAATACACGCCCTCTGTATCGGGATAGAAATAGCGGTAGGTGTCGATAAATCCGTCATCGAGCAACGCTGTCATCTTTGAACGCTCTTCATCGGTAAAGCCTGCATTTTTACGGTTGGTTTTCGGATTTTTCAAATCAATTTCTTTGTGTGCAACATTCAAATCACCGCACATAATAACAGGCTTTTTTTCTTCAAGTTTTTTCAGATATGCCTTGAAATCATCCTCCCATTTCATTCGGTAATCAAGCCTTTTCAGCTCGCTTTGCGAGTTTGGAGTGTAGCAGGTGACAACAAAGCAATTGCCAAATTCTGCCGTGATAACTCTGCCCTCATGGTCGTGTTCGTCAATGCCGATCCCGTAACATACATTCAAAGGCTCTTCCTTTGTGAACATAGCCGTTCCCGAATAGCCTTTTTTGTCGGCATAGCACCAATACTGATGATATCCTTCAAGCAAGAGGTCAATCTGTCCCTCTTGAAGTTTTGTTTCCTGAAGACAGAAAATATCTGCGTCAACATCTTTAAAAAAGTTCTCAAAGCCCTTTGTAACACAGGCACGAAGTCCGTTTACATTCCACGAAATTAATTTTTTCATAATTTACTCCCGTACACACAAAAGGGAGCAAGCATTGCCTGCTCCCAAATTGCCAATTTGTTAATTATTCTTCTGCGGAAAATTCGTCCTTGCCTACACCACAGAGAGGGCATACCCAATCCTCGGGTACATCTTCCCATGCTGTGCCTGCATCAACGCCGTTGTCGGGATCGCCGATTTCAGGATCGTAAACATATCCGCAAACATCGCATACATATTTCATACTATCAAATCTCCTGTTCAAAGTCTGTTGTGTAATCGGTTAGTTGTTGGTCATACGATTATCAAGCTGACTTTTTTGATTTTTTATTTTTTAATGATTACTTAAAGTATCTGTTAAGAAGACCTCTAAAGCCTGCGCCGTGTCTTGCTTCATCCTTTGCCATCTCGTGAACCGTGTCATGAATAGCGTCAAGGTTCTGAGCCTTTGCACGCTTTGCAAGGTCAAACTTACCTTCGCAAGCACCTGTTTCTGCATCTACACGCATCTGAAGATTCTTCTTTGTGCTGTCTGTGAGAACTTCGCCTAAAAGCTCTGCAAACTTGGCAGCGTGTTCAGCTTCTTCAAAAGCATACTTTGTAAATGCGGCAGAAACCTCGGGATAGCCTTCTCTGTCTGCAACTCTTGCCATTGCAAGATACATACCGACTTCGCTGCATTCTCCCTCAAAGTTAGCTCTGAGATCCTTGAGAATATCTTCGCTTACGCCCTGAGCAACGCCAACCTCGTGAACTGTTGCGAAAGATGCCTCCTCGTCCATCTGCTTAAATTTTTCCTTCGGTGCCTTACAAACAGGGCAAGCCTCGGGAGCTTCGGGACCTTCATAAACATAACCGCATACTGTGCAATACCATTTCATAATTACTTCTCCTTTGTAATAAATATTAGTGTACTTCTGCCGAACATTTAGGACATATGCCGTAGTAGATAACAAATCTGTTTTCTACCTTAAATCCCTCTTCGGCAAGCTGCGACTCAAGGTCATCAGCATTTTGATTGTCTTCAACATCAATAACTGCTTTGCATTTGTTGCAGACGAAGTGGGGGTGCGGCTCTGTGTTGCCGTCAATACGCTCCTCACCGTTTACATTGCATATAACGCTGACCTTTCCTTCATCCTTAAAAAGAGCAATGTTTCTGTAAACCGTGCCAAGACTAAGGTCGGGAATTTCGGGCTTTAATTTATCATAAACCCAGCGTGCGCTCGGATGAGTGTCCGTACCGCACACAGCGTTGTAAATTGCATTGCGTTTTGAGCTGAAATTTCTTTTTGCCATAATTCATAAATCCTTATGCAATATTAGTCAGTACCGATTGGCCAAAATCAGTAATCAGTATTAACTTTGGCTATATTCTATCACGCAGTTGTTTGATTATATTTACAATAAAGAATTATAGATAAAAAATCTTGCACAAAGAATTGGGAGGAAATATAGTGAAATCAAACAAAACAGTAAAAATTATCATTTTTACGGCACTTTTCCTGTCTGCGGTAATTTTAATATCGGTAATGACAGGCGCAGTAAAAGAAACAACGGCTGATACCGACAGCGTAAAACTGCCCGTAATAATGTATCACTCACTTTTAAAGGATGAAAAACTGCAAAATGACTACACCGTTTCACCGACTCTTTTTGAAAACGATTTAAAATATCTTACCGAAAACGGCTACACAACCGTTGTTGTAAAAGACCTTACCGATTATGTTTACGGCAAAAAATCATTGCCCGAAAAATGCATTATGCTGACCTTTGACGACGGCTATTATAATAATTATTATTATGCACTCCCTTTGCTCGAAAAATACAACTGCAAGGCGGTCATATCTCCGATTGCGTCAGTGTCCGAAAAATTCACCGAAACCAAGGACATTTCCGTGACCTACGGTCATATAACTTTTGACGATATGAAAGAAATGTCCGATTCTGGCTATGTTGAAATTCAGAATCATTCGTACGATATGCATTCTTTGAAATCACGAAAGGGTGTTTTGCCAAAAGCGGGGGAGAGTGACGAAGCATATAAATCTATTCTTACGGAAGATGTTGTCAAAGCTCAAGCCTTGCTTGAAAATGCAACAGGAAAAAAACCGACCTGCTTTGTATATCCATTCGGTGCAAAAAATGACCTGACCGAAAAGCTGATAAAAGAAATGGGCTTTTCGTGTACACTAACCTGTACGGAAAAGCCCAATATAATTACTAAAAATCCCGACAGCCTCTACGAGCTGGGACGATACCGCCGTGACCGCAACGAGTCAATGCAGAATCTTCTTATCCGAATTGAAATGCAGTCATAATATTTATACGGCAGATTTTTCAGCCTTGGCGTTTCTTACAAAAGCCTCGCACAAAGCTATGAAGATGAAAAACAGCGGAGTTGTAATCGGCTGATAAAGGTTTACAACAGACTGAACAGCATAGCAGATAACAGCCGAAACGCACGCAATCAGCATCGGATTTTCCTTTGCATACTTAACTGCGTTCTTAATCGTACCGCACACAATGGCAAGATAGGAGAGAAGTCCCGTAATTCCGATTGTGATAAGGTAGTTTAGATATTCGTTATGAGCGGCATTTGTTGAGCTGTCACCGTATTTTGAAAGGTCGTTAAAGTACGGACTGAATGCGGAGTAGAACATATCCGGACCTACGCCGAACAGCTTTTCAATGAATGAAGCGTCGCCGAAAATCCATATCGACCTTATCCACATAAAGCCTCTGTGTGTACCCCATTTATCGTTAAAGCGGATAATTCTTTCAAAACTGCCGAGGTCGGTTTCTGTGTCAATACAGCTGAAATAAACCATAATTCCTATCATGGCAACAGCACAAAATCCGAATACAACGGCAAGAGCAATCGGCACGGCTTTTGAAATTGTGATGTTTGGTTTTTTGTAATCAATAAGATACAAAATCCCTGTAATAATGGCACAAGCTGCAAGCAATATCCAGCCGATGCCTGAGAAAACGAAAATTTCCTGAAACTTATCAAAGCCCTTACTTTTGTCGTCAAAGCATAGCGAGAACAATCTGAGCAGCTTTGCAAACAAAAGCATAACAGTTGCCGAAAGGAAAAATCTTTTCAGTCTGACAAGGCTGTTTGAAAACCATACAAGGTAAATAATCATAAATACAGCCATGCCGAGAATGCCGGAATCGCTGTCGGCAGTCATAAGAGCCGCAAAGCCAAATCCTGTTGCAATAAGATAAATTGCCCTGAGCAAGGTTTTCTCCGTGATAACCGACATTGCAATCATAACAGGCATAGCGATGCAGATGTAGCTTGAAAGCAGATTCTTGTTGCCGATTGTTGAAGTGAAGTCGGTAATAGTCTGTTGGTCGGTGAGAAGAGTAAACATCCCGAGAGGATCAATATAGAATGAGTTAAGTACCGCAAGTGCATAAACTATCATTGAACCGAACGCAAGCGCAACGAATATGTATTCAAAATATTTAAAGCACCTTGTAATCATAAAATATGCTGCGGTGTAAAATGCCATAAGCACAAGTCCGTTGTTTCGTCCCTGAGTACCCATAAGTGCATCCAAAGGGTTTGCAGACAACAGCGTTGAAATGACATTTATCCCGAGAAATACAATAAATGCCCAGTCCATAAACGAAAGCTCTTCATACAAATGCTTTGGTTTAGGCTTTTCAAGCTTTGGGTCTTCCGGCGGTTTATCAACGCTTGCGGTCATAATAATAAGAAATTCCGCAATAACGAGAATACCCGTCAATATAATGAAAAAGTAATACTTGTCATGCCTGATGTTAAAATATGCGTCGGTAAAAAACAACGGAAAAAGCGTGAACATAATAAGCAGATAGTAGTTTGTAAGCGCCTGCTGTACCGAATATTTTTCTTTGGGTTTGGCAGGCGGATTTTTATGCTTTGCAGAAGCCATAGTATAATAACCTTTCAATATAATGTACTTCAATTTTATAACGCACACACGATGTTGTCAAGAAATAAAGTAAGTTGAAAGCTCTGATTTTCGACTTGTTTCGATTGGCATGTGCTTGCAAAAGAACAATAATTGCATATTTTTCGGCACTTTTATTCCCAAATTAATACTTGTGGAGAAATTAGTATTGTATTTATCTCCGTAAAATGGTATAATTTCCCTTGAGATGCATTTCCATATTTGCAGGACAAAGACTTTTGTAAAAAATTGTTTATGAATTTATCTATTTGCAGATTGGGTGGTTTTATGAAAAAATTAGTTGTTTTTGGCTTTGACGGCACTCTTGCCGACACAGCCCCCGGAATTTTATATTGTTTCAATACAACAGCAGTTGCAATGGGCTATGAGCCTGTTGAACACAGTGCACTCTACGGAGTAATCGGCGCACCGCTTGAATACGGATTTAAAACGCTCTTTAATATGAGTGATGACGAAATTGAATATGCCGTAAAGAATTACAGCAAGCTTTATTCCCAGAAAGGAAAAGAGATGTTCACCGTCTATGACGGAATTTATGACGCTCTTCGTGAACTCAAGAAAAGCGGTTTTAAGCTTGCAATAGCAACTCAAAAGCACAGAATGTTCACGACGGATATTCTTGAAACCTACGAGGCGTCGGATGTTTTCGACGCAGTATGTGCAACAGATGTCGGTACAAACCTCACAAAGAGTCATCTGCTTTTGCAGGCGTGTGAGCAGACAGGAGTTTCCGTTGAAGAAAGTATCCTTGTCGGCGACAGCACAATCGAGGCAAAGGGTGCGGAAGAAATAGGTATGGACTTCCTCGCTGTGCTATACGGCTGGGGCTTTAAAACCAAGGAAGAAACCGAAGAGTACAAATGCGTTGGCACAGTGTCATCTCCGGCAGAAATCTCTCAAAAAGTCATGGCACTCTGATTACGGTTAGTGCGTGTAAAACAGTGCATAAATAGGATTAAAATTGTAATTTTCCAAAAACAAATCGGGCAGTCATAACGATTGCCTGATTTTTTTATGCAAATTTGATTCTGTATAATAACAATGATACAACGATATACTTTTGCTTGTAAACGGGATGATTGATAAACAGAAATATGATAGTACGGAATTGATATTGTTAATTGCTTTTACATAAATTTTAAAAGTTAATTTAAATAATATTGAATTTTCACATATTGTATGCTAAAATAAAAATGCCAAACAAAAATTTAATTTTAAGTTCACCTAAGTGTGTATTTTTATTTCGGTAAAAATACAGGCTTTACTTTTCACACCTTATAAGTGAAATATTGTGTCGCAACAATCAAAGCTATGTATTTTTCGTGCGTAGCTGAAGCTACGCACTTTTTGTTTTATGCGAAAAATATTTGCTTTTTTGAAAAAATCGAAAAAATTTGAAAAATTTTAAAATTTTTTCGGATTTTATAAAATCAAAAGCCGTTTTAAATTGTCTATATTATGAAAGGAAATGAGAGGAGGTTATTTTATGAACATTTCCCACTTAGTAGAGAAAATTAAAAAGGGAGATAACAAATCATTTGAAAAGCTCTACAAGCTTACAGAGCGTGAAGTGTGGTTTACTTGTATCAGCTTTTTAAAGAACGAAACAACCGCACAGGACATTATGCAGGAAACTTACATAACGGCTTTTTTAAAAATCCAATCTTTGGAAAAATCATCACAAATCAGAAGTTGGCTTAACAGAATTGCCGTTAATAAGTGCAAAAATTATTTGAAAGGTAAAGGTGAAATCCAACTGGACGATGAAATTTTTGAAAATCAGGCAATAGTTGACGAGCGTATATCAATTCCCGAAGAATACATTTCAGACAAGGCGAAGAGAGAAATTATTCTTTCGATTATGCAGGAAGTACTGTCCGATGTTCAGTATCAGACAGTAATTATGCACTATTTTAATGAAATGACTGTTGATGAAATCGCAGAAGTCTTTGAATGTTCAAGGGGTACTGTGCTTTCAAGGCTCAACTATTCAAGGGCAAAGATGAAAACTGCAATTGAAGATTACGAAAACAAAAGCGGTGACAAGCTTCACGGTGTTGTATTTGTTCCGTTCTTTACAACAATTTTTAGAGAGCAGGCAAAGAGCCTTAAAGTACCGAGCATTACAATCAAGCTCCCGAACGGACAGACACTTGCAACATCTGCAACAAAAGGCTTTGCGACAGGTGCAAAGTCAACAGTTTCATCTATCGTAAAGGCAACAGCAACTGCGACAGTAAAAACCAAGGTAATTGCCGTTGTCTGCGGTGCTACAATACTTGCAGGCACATCAGCAGTCGGCATAAGCATTCTTGCAGGCTGTAACGCTGAGAAAGAACCGACAGAACCGTCAGTAATATCTTCAACCGTACAGACTTCAACTGTATCACCTGAGGTCAGCAAGGCTATTGAGGATAACGGTCTAAAAATCGACAAAGACGGCAACATCACTGATAAGAATGGTAAGAAAGTTGAAGTAAAAGACGGCAAAGTCGAAATCACAAGTAAAAACGGCAAAAAAATCAAGGTTGATGCTGATGAAATAAAATCAGCCAATAACATTAAATCAAATACTACAAACAAATCAGAGAGTAACAATTCTTCTCAGAGTTCAAAAGCTGAAAAGAAAAATAACAGTTCTTTAAGCTCTAAGTCTGAAAACTCCAAATCTGAGAGTAAAAAATCTGATTCTTCTTCAAATTCTAAGTCTGAGAGTTCCAAAAGTGACAGTAAAAAGGACACTTCTTAAAGCTCCAAGGCTGAAAGTTCAAAGCCTGAATCATCAAAATCAGAGCCAAAACCGACACAGCATACTCATAGCTGGAAGGATATTACCAAGGCTACACGAGTAAAAGTAGTAGATCAGGAAGCCTACACTTATGAAGAGCCGGTTTATGAAAAACAAGGCAGGTATATTTGCAAGGCTTGCGGAGCTGATATCACAGATAACCTTGAACATATATTTGAATGTGCTGAATCACACGATGGAAAGGCTAGTTATAAAACTGTAAGCGTAAAGGTTCAGGTCGGCACAAAAACTATAACTGTACCCGAAAAATCGCACTATGAAAATAAAACCAAAGTAGTCGGCAGAAAGTGTTCGGGTTGTGGTAAAGTTGAGTATTATTAAGCTGTTTATAATTTTATTGTTTTATAGCAAAACAACATTATTGTAAAATTGTTTTATAGCCAAATTTAATTACCAAGTAAGGAAATATATGTCAACAAGTAAGGAAATATATGTCAATAGAATAAATGTATTTAAGCAGAGCTACGGCTCTGCTTTTTTATGCCCTTTTTTATGCTCCTGAACGGAACATTTTTCTTTTTACGAATAATATCGCCGAATTTCAAAGAAATTTCAAAAAAATTTAAAAATTTTAAAATTTTTTTGATTTTAGGGGGTGCGAAAACCCGATTTTTACGGAATATATATGAGAAGGTTAAAGACGGCGGTCATTGGGAGTACAGATAATTAAATTCGACAGCAAGTATAAATCCTTAAAATAATTATTGGGAAGAGAGGGTTCTTTATGAGCCCTCTTTTTCTATGTTAAAAATAAATATTATACTAAAGAAAGTATTTAACTTAGTTAGGATTTATGGTATAATATAAACATATTAAAAGAGGAATTTATATGAAAAGCTATAACCCCGAAGAGGGTAGTTATGATATGGGAATGTTCTGTAATCAACAAAATAAAAAAAGAGGTTAAGCATTAGAAAAAATTGCTTAACCTCTTTGTTGTTTTAATAATAAAAAATCTTTTGTGTTACGATGTAATAAATTTTAAAAATATATTATCTTGTTTCCTTGAAAATCGGCAGGCAAACTAAAATGACAGTAAGTTTGACAGTAAGTTTGACTGCATTTTATCTTGTTTTAACTTAATTCAAAATTACTCAACTGAATTTTTGAAATCTCAAAAACCAAGTATTTAAGCCACTTTTAAGGCATTTTAAGTAACTTTGACAAAAAATAAAAGGCGGTTTTTTAACCACCTTTTTTGGTCGAGGTGACAGGACTTGAACCTGCGGCATCTTGGTCCCAAACCAAGCACTCTACCAAACTGAGCTACACCTCGAAATGTTGTTTAATAACAACAGCTTGATTATTATATACCATATTTTCGGATTTGTCAACATGATTTTCGCTTTTTATTCAAAATTAATTCAAATATTTTGAAAATCACCATAAAACAGACCGAAAATGTGGTGCAAAACAGCCGTCCCTACATAAGAAACGGCTGTTGGTACGAGTGTTCATAACGGATTTATGAAAAATTCAGGTTTTATCGGCAGTTGCACACATTTCTCGCTCGCACATTTGTGATTTATTCAATTTCTCCGTAAAATAATAGTGTAATCGGAGGAATTACAAATGAAAAACTTTATTAAAGAATTGTATTACGGCAATATTGATCCGCAGGCACGAGGTTTCAAGAACGGCAGCTATCTGAAAACGCAGATGACTATTCTCTCAGAAAGTGAAGCACTCCTGACTGAAAAGCTGACCGGTGATGAAAAGAAAGCATTTCTTTCATTCATCAACACTTCTAATAGTATTTTAGCTCAGTCGGAACTCGACAGCTTTATGGTTGGTTTCAGATTAGGCACAAGGCTTATCCTTGATACCTTTGTGAACAATGATACGCCGTATGAAGATTTTTTAAAGGAGGACAGCGAATGAGAAATCCAAAATACCACCTGTATCTAACACCCAATGAACGGTGCACGGTTATCAACAGCTTGATTGATTTGAGGAATGACCTTATAACACAGGGCAAGTACACCGATATCATCGACGAGCTGCTAATCAAGCTTACAAAAGCCAAAGTCAAGAAAGTCAAGGTCAAGGAGGTCTGACAATGGAGATTACATACACACAGCAGGGAGATTATTTACTTCCCAATTTAACGCTTCCCGAACAGGATAAACGACCTATCGGTTTATGGGGACAACAACACCTTCGCTATATCAAACGATGCCGCCCAATTTTATATACCAATATGCTCACAAAATGCAAACTGAACGAATACCTTGCCGACATTGACGAACAGGCGCAGAAGATATACAACGAGCTCGTGCAATCTTTCGCCAAAGAAGAAGGCTGCACCGAACAACTCAAAGCCACCAATCAAATGCTGTGGGTTCGCAAGATGAATAACGCCGTCCAACGAGCGAGAGAAGTTGTGAACGCTGAAATAATCTATAGCTAACACGTAGGCTGATGTAGTCCAATAAGAGATTACATCAGCCTTTTTCTTGCTAATAATGGTTTACTATTCTTTTTTAATATCGGGCAACTGCGGCAAATCCTCCAAATTCACCGAATCTAATACATTCAACTGACGTGCAGCTAAATCGTGCAGTTTTGCCAAACAGCACGACGTTTAACATAATGGTAATCGAAGGTTGAATACTTCTGTATTTTGCTATATCTGTGAGTGATATATATTCATTTTTGAAATTTGTTGTGTAAATACCAATGTCAATTCCACCGGCGTGAATGGTATCTTTCTTGATTGCTTTTGTCATAACAAATTATCCTTCCGTATCCGATAAATCACCCATCTATTGAGCGTCGCGATTCTATTTACACATTTTCAATAAAACTTTTTCTAAGCAATCTTTACTGCTTGAAACATCTACATAATCATTGCTTCCCGGAGCATTGATTGTATTTGAGAATCGCAGATTATACAAATAATAATCATAAAGCAATTTTTCGTACTCACCTGGTTCAGCAGCAGATGAAGATTCTTCTGGTGGTGTCCATCTCCAGTTCTTGATTGCAGCATAAACAAAGCTATCAATAACTATTCCGGAAAGATGGTAACTTTTAAAGTAGTTATCTCGAATATATCGCATATGTTTACAGGTGTCAAATAATAACCCATTACTTGATTTGTTTTTATCACGCATAGCACCCTGCTCTGCTTTTGGATTAGTTGAACGCCAATTCCCACCCATATTTGTGTCAGGATATTTATAAATTATACCATTCCATCCGTATGTAACAAACGCAGGTAGTATTTCAAATTTCATACCATCGGAAAAAGCTATTTTAACAACCTGTCCATCAGCTCGTACATCTGAACGAGGATATGTATTAAGTATTGCTTCTCTTACAGCTTGCAATAGTCTGGACTGCCCATTTCCCTTATAAACGTTATGGCGATTGTATTCATCTTCAGGTAATTCAACAAGAATATCAACATCACTGGTATTAATTGCTGTTCCTCGTCCATAGGAACCAACGTAAAGACTATGTTCTTTGTCACTTTGAGAATCCCAAAATTCACGGTTAATTGCTTTAGTGACCGCTTTATACCGAGTTGAGATGCTTGTTCTAATGTCTGTCAAAATAACTTCTCCGTGCTTTTTGACGTTATAGCTCACTTTATATTCCTCCTCTTTAGTGTATCAGGTAAAAGTCTATCAATTTCTTCGTCAGAGTATGTGCCATCTTTACTTTCATTGATAGCTTTTCCTGCCTTTGCAACTGCAAGATTAGTTGTATTTGGAGCGTCCTGATATGCTTCGTGTATACTGCTTTGCAGATTTTCAAATTCATCAAACAATTCTTTTGCGGTTTTTTCTTTAATTCTTATTCTTCCAAGCAGTGATAATAATTCATTTCTATAACATACGAGTTTCGTAGCTGCGGTTTTATTCGATTTTGCCAAGTTCTTATAATCAAAAGTTGCTAATAAAGCACTCATTGTTGTGGTAACAAAAGACACAATAGCAGAAACTAACTTTATCCAAAACTGGTCAACAAAAACAATTGAAATAATACCAGCAGAAGTAAGCGACGCAGAGATTATATTAATCCAAGAAAACAACTTGTGACGAAATTCATATATCTCTGCTTGCTTTTCTTGTATCTTGTGAGTCCAAAAAACGTTGGCATATTGTGCTCTAACCACGTCTTCAAGTGTTGTGTAATCATCTTGCATAAGATTAACCTCCTTGCTCTATTAGGTGTTTTTATGCTTTTAATCCATAAAGCTAACATCCCCGCCGGACAGGATAAACTTCTTTAGATATCCTTCTGCTTTTTGGACTACACGGTGCGGTCTGATGGTGCAATCCTCCAGTTTTTCCATAGTTTCCTTCGCTTTTGCACGGTCAAGTGTTTCCATTATCTGATCAAAAAGTCCGCCTTCATACAGCTTTTCTTCCTTTAGGTGGAAAACCATAATTCTTGCCAGCTTATCTTTATCAAAACCAAACGCCTCGCTGAATACTTTGATATTTGCTTTCAGGGTATTTCTCTTATAAATCTCGATGTACTCAGCAAGAGTTTTTCCTCCGTCAAAATCTTTTAGCGCACCGGAGTAAATATCTTCCAAAATAGCTTCGGCAGTAATCTGATCCTCTGCCGGCAATTCTGCAAAACTGGATTTCAAATCATCGAGCAATGCTTTGATTTCTTCCGGCTTTGCACCATTGGAAAGGTCTTTCAATACTTCGGCAAACTGAGATTCCATAAACGCACGGTTAATCTCATTTGATGATACCTCGGTAAGAAAAGCCTTGATGTCATAAATCATATCGCCGCCGGGCTGAACAGTCCTCGGTATTTCGCTGTATCTTTGATGAAGAATTTCGTATGTTCTTTCATCGAGGTCAACCGTTACCTCTCCGGCATCCTCTGTGATATAAGTTCTCTTCGTCCAAGTAAAAAGCTGAGGAATAGAGCGATAATAATTGTTGCTGATGTTATTGAACAAGTCGGCAAACAGCTTGATGTCACCCTGATTATCGGGAAGTCTGCTGAAATTCTCAATACCGTTTTTCTCGAACAGCTTGATGATGCTTTGATAATCGTTATTCATTCCGATGATGTTCTGTCCTAAAGACGGAACATATACATCTTGATAACCAGCTTCCGCATAGAGTCGCAGAGCTTCCTTTGCGTTTTTCTCCATTGTGTACGGCTTTCTGCAATACTTGATAATTCCGTACTGCTTTTCATATCCGTTAAGGCGATTTGTTCTTGAAACAGCCTGAATATACTGCTCGTAATCAATTACTTTATCCAAGTACAAGGTGTTAATCCATTTCGAGTCGAATCCGGTAAGAAGCTGATTAACAACAATAACAATATTAACCGCTTCCTCTCTTCTTGTATCAATATCCTTGTAAGGTTCTTTGTGCGCAAGACGAGAGCAAACATCATCCTTGAATCGACGATAAGCGCCGACTCTAAACTTGAAGTTGAAATGGTTATTGTAATCAATGAGGATTTCTTCTACTGCCTTATCCTTGAAGATATCATCGCTTGTATTATCTGTATGCGGATCAAAAACAGCAGTGACAAACAAATCTTTATCGTTGTCTTTTAATAAACGATAGTATTCAATCGCTTCACGGATTGAGGATGTAGCGAGAATATAGTGGAATTTACCACGGAAGCTGATTCGCTCCCATTTATTAAGAATATCCTGAACCACATTTTTGCGATGCTCTTTTCCGGTATCTCCGTCGGCATACAGACTGTTGCTGACGTCTGCTTCCACCTTGTCCATATCTCGGGAAGCAAGAGCGTGATATTTTTTGAATTCTTCATCGGTAAGACCTTCGACGCTATCTTTGCCGAGCTTCATCAGAGCAACCTTTTCTCTGAAATCTTCCTCGTCAAATGTTACGACTTTTGAAGGCTTGAACCCTAAAACATTTTTATCTCTGATTCCTTCTAAGATTGTATATTTGTGCAGACACGTGCCGAATAAGCCGTCGGTCGTAATACCGTCAACTGCGTTCTCCTTCATAATAGGAGTACCTGTAAAGCCAAAGAACATTGCTCTCGGATAGGTCAGCTTTATATCACGGAGCATTGTGCCGAAGGTAGAACGATGGGCTTCATCAACGATAAACACCAGTTTTTTCTTTTGCACCTTAGCAATACGTGCCGCATTCGGAGTAGGATTGACGGTTGTCAGGTTACTCATCTTCTGAATAGACGTAACAATCAGCAAATTGGGTGTGTCGTTCTCCAGCTTTGAGAGTAGGCTGTTGGTGTTAGCGGTATCTTCAATATCATCACAGTCCGAGAAGTTTCGATAATTATCATAAGTTTGTTTCCAAAGCTCGTCACGATCCATCAGGAAAACAATCTTGTCAACTTTACCGGAGGACTTTATCAGCTGTGCGCACTTAAAGCTCGTCATTGTTTTACCGCTGCCGGTAGTGTGGTATACATAGCCGCCCTTTTGTCCGTCATCATCCCAATCTACTCGCTTGACTACCTGCGAATAGATTTTATAAGCAGCGTGATACTGATAACTGCGCATTACTTTGAGAATGTTATCTGTTCCGTCCGCAATCGTACCGTAACCGATCAGTCTGTGCGCCATCGGAATAGAAAGGAACTTTTCTGCAACTTCTTCCCAGTCGACAATATGCTTATTGTTGAAGTCACCCCAATGAAAATAGTAGTCGGAGTTGAAAGCTCTTTCACGTCCGGGATTCGCAAAGTACAGTGTTTCGGTCGGCGTCATTGCGACAAACACTTGAACAAGTGAAAAGAAGCCGGTAAATACGCCGTGCTGCATATATTTGCTGATTTGATTACACGCCTGTTCAACAGGCACAGGATTGTTTTTCAGTTCAATATGATACAGCGGCATACCGTTTATTAATAGCATCAAATCGCCTCTGCGGTTGTCGAGAATTTCTGACGAGATGGGGAGCTTTGGCTGGCGAGCTATCTGGTATACGCTTCTTCCTGCGGCAATCTCATCCTTGTCAAAGAGGAACAGATCCACACGTTTTCCAACGTGCTGCGTATCCTTGGAGTTATCACGGATGATAGAAATATATCTGCCGTTTAATCGACGATTGATGGCAAAGGGAGTTTCGCCGTTGATTTGGGATATGATTTGTCCCATTTCCGTTTTGGTCAGAGGACAGCCGTTGAGCTTATCGGTTGTATTGTTATTGCTGAACAAAATTTTTGCCCAGTTTTCAATCAGCTCTTCTTCGGTTTTGTATTCCAGAATCTCTCTTGACCACTGATTGTCGAGTTGTGTCAGCTTGGCAATCAAGGCGTTTTCAAATTCTGTTTCGTTTTTGTATGACATAGTTGCCTCCGCTTCTTACACGAACATTTTGTGAAGCATTGCTTGTTTTATTTGTTCTAGTTTTTCAAGTTTGCGATGATGAAGAGTGATGAGGTGGTCAAGGTTTTTAAAATACACTCCAATTCGCATCTGCTCTTTCATGTCTGTTGGCATTATTAATTCTAGGCTTTTCAGTTCGCTTGCTTTCACCAGAGGTTGCCCAGTACCAAATGAAAGCTTCTTAATATCGAATTGAATAAGCAATTGATAGATAAATTCTATATTCTGTGATGCCTGTATAAATACCGTATTATCACTGATTTTAACCTTTCCCGCATACCGATATAAACTACCTGCGTTTGCTCCAACACGAGCTGTTAAGATAAAATTTCCTTCATAATCATACTCATCATCATATCCAATCACAGAAGTAGAACCGAGAATCGGATACTCACCAAACGAACCCTCTTTATCAAATCTACTCTTACCAGTATCTACGGAATCAACCACATCTGATAACTTACGCTGTTCCCAATCTTCTGCAAATCCTATAAATCTAACTGCCGGAGTTTTATTCATTTTCTTTTCCTCCCAACAGTGTTTTGAATTGCTGAACTGCCGCCATATCAAAAGCATCACCTGTTAAGTCGTTAAGCATAACGGATAATGATTCCTCGGTCTTTGTTATATCGGTATCAAGGGTAAGAATTGGATTATCGTATTTGGTTATAATATCATTCACGGAACGGTTCAAATTGGAGATAATAGCGTTCGGAATGGCGTTAATGTTTTCCATAGCAGGCGTAAGCCACTTTTCTTTCAGCAGCATTTTGATTTCATCGTCTGACAGCTTTACGATCGATTCTCGTGCCTTGATATCGAGGTCGGTTTTGAGCTCTTTGATTTGCTTTTTCAGAGCAGAAATCTGCTGACCGAGGAGGTACAAATGACGGATCTTATAATCATCTTCTTCCTCGTCGATTTCGATGTCGTTTTTGATTTGCTCAACAATCGCATTAATCGCCGATTGTTTATAGGTGCCGTTTTTGACTTTTTCCGTTTCATCCGGCCAAACGAGTTCCGGATGGCTCTTTTGAAACTCCACTTTCTGTTTTGGTTTCAGCGCAGCGTATTCCGCGTACATCTTCGTTGTATCGTTAGATAGCGTTGCCAAAACCTCCTGATACTTTGCTTTTAGCTGCTTTGTATCAAGCTTTGCTTCAGACTGCTCATCACCGTCATCTTTCTTTTTCAGTTCTTCCTTGAGCTCATCGTCCAGCCCTTCCCAGAAAGATTCATATTCCGATGCTGCGCCGGACAGATCTTTATTCAAACCATCCATTTGTGTGAATTCATCAGCAAATAGATGCTTTTGAATCAAAGCGAAGGGTATAACTCTGCCTTCTTCTCCTTTTTTGACAGCCTTTTTCTCCTTCTTATCATATACTTCAATATCTTCTACACTACGTGCAGCGTCAAATCCCTGCAAGCGGATTGCTTCCAAATCAAGGCTGATTTGTTTCCAAACATCGTCAAAGGCTTTATATACAAGATACTTGTCCACAATGCCAAACTGCTGACATAGTTCAAAAATACGATTGGTGATTTCTTTTTTCAGAGCAGCAACGTTTTTTACCTGATTGTCGATCAAAAGCTCATAGAGCTGATCTTCAAGCGCTTGGAAAGCTTCTTTGTAATTCGCTTCAAATGCAATAACATCAGCATTTTGTTTGATAGCACCAATAACTGAATCGCAGGATAATTCTGAGGTGTGTTCATTAATGCGTGTAAACAGCTCATCGCATAGTGACGGAAAAGCTTCCCAATATTTTTTGAGATGCTCAACCTCATAATTCGGGATTCCGCCAAATACGGTTGCGTGTAAATCAACAGGAACTTTTTCCTCCGATTCAACATATCGGGGGATGTTGAGGTTGTAGTCGTTATCTTTAATCGTTTGTTTAGAAACAAGAGAAGCAAAATGCGGAATGTTCTCTCTGTTCAAAACAGCGTCAACTATCTTTTTGATATGATGACCGGACAGGCGGTTTTTGTTGCCGTCCTTAAAGAACTCCTTTGAAGCGTCAACAATTAAAATATCACTGGCTTCACGGTGTTTTTTCAGTACCATAATAATGGTTGATATACCGGTGCCGTAAAAGCAGTTTGAAGGAAGTCCGATAATAGTTTCTATATTATTGTTTTCTACCAACTGAGTGCGGATGTCTTTTTCGGAACCACCTCTGAACAAAACGCCGTGAGGCATAACGATACACATAATGCCGTTATCTTTTAGGTGGTATAAATCGTGCAATAGAAAAGCGTAATCAGCCTTTGAAGCAGGAGCGATACCGTATTCTTTGTAACGAGGATCGTTTGTGTGGTTATCTGCATCCCATTTATGTGAATACGGCGGATTAGAAACTACACAATCAACAGGGACATACTCGTAGCTGTTTTCATCATTATCATCAAAATATGGCCAGTCGTTCGCTAATGTATCACCACGACGCACCTTGATATTGGACGGACTGATACCGCGCATAACAAGATTCATTCGCGTCAGGTTGAAGGTTTCCTGAATCAGCTCCTGCGCATAATAAGTGATATTGCCGCTGTCCTGCAAATACTTTTGCACACTCTGACCGATGTTGATAAGCAGAGAACCCGATCCGCTGGTTGGATCGAGAATATTAATTTGCTCACGGTCACGCAAATGATGGGCTACAATTTCAGACATCAATATCGAAATCTCGTGCGGCGTATAAAATTCTCCGTCCTTCTTACTGTTGGACGCAAAGTTCTTCAGCAGGAACTCATAAATAAATCCGAGTACATCGTAGCCCTGATTTTCGTCCATAGGAATACGGCTGACTATCTTTATGATGTTCTTGATATGAGAAGTCTGGTTGCTGATGGATCCCATTTTGCTCAGTTTTTCAGACAAGGATTTGAAAATCTCATTGAAAAGCTTTTGATGATCGGGATTGCTGCCAATATTTCTGACAAATGCATTTAGGGCGTCAGTTACATCAGACACCGTAAAAGTTGCTGTGTGATCCTTCCAAGTAGAGAAAAGGTCTTTATAGGCAATAAAATATCCAAGGTGATCTTTGCACTGCTGAACGGTTTTACTATCTTTTTCCGTCAGTTCCTCTGCCATTATCTCCATAGTCCAATCCTGTTTCTTTAGGTAAGAAACTTCATTTTCGGAAACAAAACGGTAGAAGATAAAACCTAATATAATATCCTTGTACTCAACGGCAGAAATTGATCCACGCATATCGTTGCAGGTATCCCAAATTAATGACGCTAATTGCTGTTTGTTCATTTTTTAACTCCTTTTTATCGTACCAAAGTTAGGTGATTCTTTGTGTTGAAACTTTTATTTTTCTTCCGGTACGAACTCCATAATGTCGTCTATCGTGCAATCCAGCGTTTCGCAAATCTTGCCTAAGACTTCAGTAGAAACATCCTTGCCCTGTGAAAGCTTACTCAATGAATAATGAGTGATTTTTGCTTCACGCTCAAGATCGCTTTTTTTCATATCTTTATCAATGAGCAATTTCCAAAGCTTTTTATAACTAACAGCCATAATTACAACCCCCTTGATAGAAAACTCATATAAATATATGAAAATTATAGCATAAATCTTTGCAAAGCTCAATCAAATTTGATGATTTTCATATAAGAAATTTGATTTTTTTAAAGGCTGTTCTACAAACTCTCTTTGCAGTATCGGCATCGCTAAATCCGTGATCGGTGGCGATGTCGGTATAAGGCAGCGGTTTGATGAGCTTTTTCTTCGGTTTGCCATTTTCGTCTAAATCGGTTTTGTCGGCATAGTGATTACTGAAACACTCAGGGCAAAAGCCGAGGTGCTGGGCGAGCATTATTTTTTCTGTGTATTCCAAGCTGTCATAGGCTTCATACAGCTTATCATAAAGCTCCTGCTTGAAATAGATATTTTCAGGATTGAGCGAGGAATCCGGCAGAAGAAAGTCGGTTGTTCCTGCATCTTCATCATCATTACTCTGAATATCGGTATAGTTTTCGGTGAGAATACCACCCTCAATGATGGACTTTGTTTTTTCGTAGCTTTCACCGATTTGAGCTGCAACCTGAGAAATGGTTTCCTCCGTAAATTCACCGCCTGAATGATTGAAAATATCCATCACTTTACGAAGTCGGGCATATTCAAATTCGCTCTGCACGGAATAGCCCGTCCGCATTGTGCGGATATAGGTATGCGCCTCACGCTCCATATACCTCTGAGCATACGGCAGAAAAGGAGCTATGGAAATATCGTATTTCATCAGAGCCTTACATAAGCCTGTTACAAGGCTATGCTTTATATCGGCAAAATGTTCTTCCATTGAGTATTTATTCCTAAAAAACTTCGCCTTTTCATTTAACGACGGCTCGTAATAGTGTAGGAACCAATAGAAATAATTGTCATCGCCGGTCTGGATATACTGCCGAATATACTCCTGCAAATCCCATTCAGGCGGTGGCGGAGTAATGCGGTATATTTCAAATTCTTTTTTCTCGATATGGCTCACTTTTGCTTGATTCTCCTGTCCGTTTCTCTATACAAATTCTCACGCTTCATATCCATTTTAAATTGACCGTTAGCGTAGTTGTCATCATACTTTGCTTTTTGCCAATACTCTTTAGCGACTTTCAGCGCCATTGCAGCAAACTCTGCTGTAATGGTGCTTCTTTTTTGTTCTACACGAATTGCAGAGCAACGGCTCTTGTAAATTGGATTGATAGGGTTACCTTCGGAAAGCTCCTTTTCCTTCATCCTCGCCGCATATTTTCGGCAAGTAATGGGCTTGCCTTTCAGCGTGTATGGTGCTGTTCCGTTGCAATACACCTGCAGTCTTGCAGAAGTCATCAGGAAATAGCGCTTGCAGATCGGACACCTTCTCGGATAATGACCGTAGTGCAAGCCCTCGAAGAAATCTGTCAGAACAAAGCTGTAGTAATTATCAAAATACATCCTTCTCGCTGTTACCATCGTTTTGCTTTTAGCTGTCTTACGCATAGCGACATACTCGGATGTTACATCAAGTTTTTCATTGCCGAATATGTCCAGCGCAATAGGTAATAGGTGTGCCTCATCGAAGCGTTCTGCTTCATTAAGCCTGTCGCAGAACTCGGTTAAGCCCTCAAATGCTTCTCTCATATCGTTGCTGATACGATCATAGAAAGCCAGTGTTGTCATCATATCATTAAGTAGGTTGTCCGCTGTTTTTTGCTGAACTTTATCTATTCCAATCGGGAGCAAATCCAAAGCAGATTCATTGATTCCCATAGCTAATATTTGAGCCTTTGCATTGAAATACTCTCGTATAAAGTCAGCGTTGTTCTCTGTGAAAAGTTCAGCTATTCTAATACACTCTGCTTCAACATCCAGCTTAGTGAACGGTTGCAGTTTAGGCAAGGTTTTTAAGATTTGGTGGATCTCCCACCCGGATCGTAAAACATCATTGTTATCAAGATAACCGGCAGAGATCGTATCGTATAAATGCCAGTTGTATTGTTTGTATACAGCCAACCGAGCCGCCGTATCGTCCTTATAGTATTGATTCAAAAGGTGCGTAGCGAACGTACCGGCAGGGTAAGTTTTGTTGCCGATCCGTATTCTTCTGTCACGAAAATCGGCGCTGAAAAAGCTGATTTTTTTCAAAATCAACACCTCCTCACTATCAAGTCTACCAAAACAGGTGTCCCATAAAACTCCCTTTGCTCCGTTTTAGAAGAAATTTTTGAAAAAATTTTGAATTATTGTTTTCCGTAATATTAAAATTATCAGCTTGAATTCTGATCGTTCAGTATTCAAGGCGTTTTTTAGTGTTTTCTTTTTGATTTTCACTATGTTTTCTTAAAACCCTAAGTTTTCGGATTATCGTGTATTTAATACAGTAGAGGGACGAAAAGCCCTCCAAAATACACGAAAGGAGGAACAAGCTATGGTGCTGAAAATTACCGAAGAGCTGTCCGACAGAGTAAACCGCATTGTCCGTCATTCGTGCTGCAACTGCATTGACGACAACTGCCTGTTACTCGACTACGGCGAAGAACAAAGCTGCGTGCAGCTGATCAGCAAGTACGGCATTTACTGCAACTATCTTTTGAAATGCATATTGCCTGCTTTCCCAAAACTTTACGGCGACATACTCGCCTACAACGAAAAACTGAAAGGATGATTTTATGAAAACACTAAACAATTTTAAGATTATCGGTATCGACCACGGTTACGGCAACATCAAAACCGCTAACCATTGTTTCAAGACCGGTATAACCACCCACGACAGTGAACCGCTGTTTACAAAGGATATGCTAACCTACAACGGCAAGTATTATCTGATTGGCGAAGGTCACAAAGAGTTTCTGCCCGAAAAGCAGAATGATGAGGATTATTATATCCTCACACTCGCCGCTATCTCAACCGAGCTTTCGGACGAAGGGCTGACCGAAGCGGATGTGATTATTGCCGCAGGCTTGCCTTTGACTTGGACAAGCGGACAGAAAGCGGATTTTGCCGCATATCTGTCAAAGAACAAGGTGGTAGAGTTCACTTTTCGGAATGTAGATTATCATATCCGAATCTGTGATGTAAAAATCTATCCGCAGGGGTATTCTGCGGTTGTGCCTATCAAATCCACGCTCAAAGGTCTGAGTATGGTTGCGGACATCGGCAATGGTACGATGAACACACTCTACCTTGTCAACGGCAAGCCACAGAGCGGTAAGATGTTCACCGAGAAGTTTGGCACTTATCAATGCACTCTCGCTATTCGGGAGGGCTTTATGCGCAAGACACGCAGAGAGCTGAACGACTATATCATCGACGAGGTGTTGCAAACAGGCACAGCGGATATTCCCGATTCCGATTTGGAAATCATCACCGCTATTGCAGAGGAATATGCCGCTGAGATCTTCCGTCGCTTGCGTGAGCACGGCTATGATGAAAGTACGATGAAGCTCTACGTCTGTGGCGGTGGCGGTTGCCTGATCAAGAATTTTTATCACGGCAATCTCGACCATGTAAAGTTCATTAACGACATCTGTGCCGCAGCTAAAGGCTATGAATATCTTGCAGACGTTTATCTGAGAGCCGAGGCGAAGAATGAAGAATGTGTATAAAATGACAGTACGCTTTGACCTAACCGACACTAGTGAACGTAATCTTGCAGAGTATATGCAGACGCTGGATGTGAAGAAGTATCAATCCCGCAATCAGTTTGTGTTAGATGCGATCGCAGACTATGTGGATTTGCAGTCGATCACCCGAGAGCAGCACGATGAGGATATCCGAAGCATTATCCGTGAAGAAATGCGGGCTTGCTTTGCCGAAGCAAACTTCGCTCCGCAGGCTGTAAATCCTGCTTTAAGTGCAGAACAACAGGCGGAAGCCGAGCAGGATATTTTGGATGACCTCAAACTATTTGATTGACGGCACGATGACGGCAAATTTTGAGACGATAAACAAAACTGCCGTCACTTTGACGGCACAACAGAATTATAAAAAGATGAAATATTATCAGCAGTATAAGGCAAACAGAATCCGTCCCGTATTACCACAGGGCGGGTTTGTCTTATACTGTAGCAAGCAGGGAATTTGTACGGCAAATTCCAAATACAACAGCTCCAAAGCTGTTGTAAATCTTTAGGGACACCCTAACACCCGAAGAAAGAAGGTATATTTTTGAACGATAAAAATGCAAGAATCGAGCTGCGAGTTACGCAGTCCGAGAAAAAGAAGATAGCCCGGCTCGCCGAGAGCTGCGGCTTATCTCAATCCGAATATATCAGACAAAGGACATTGGGCTATGCGCCGAGGACGGTGCCGCCTGATGTCTTTTTTGATTTCTACCAAACGCTCTGCCGTTTGTGTGACGAGGTTTCCGATAAGGTATCACCTGAAACCGAACGAAAGCTGCTTGAAGTCGTAGACGAAATCCAACAGCGCCTACTTCTGCCGGAGAAATCCTCTGCCAAGCAAATCTGTAAGGAGGTAACGACGTGGCAACAACAGGCTTCTGGCCCGTCAAAGGACGGCTAAAAGATGTTATCAATTACGCTGAAAATCCTGATAAAACTATCGAGCGCAAATATCTTGATGATGACTTAGCTGCCGCTCTCAATTACGTTGAGAACAGCGACAAAACCGACCGAACAATGTACGTCAGTGGAATAAACTGTCCGAAGAAAAGGGCTTACGAGCAGATGATGCCCACAAAGCGACGTTTCGGCAAGCTCGGCGGAAATGTAGCGTATCACGGTTATCAGAGCTTTCAGGCAGGAGAAGTCACGCCCGAAGAAGCGCACCAAATCGGCATTGAAACCGCCAAGCAAATGTGGGGTAATGATTATGAGATAGTTGTTACGACACATCTGAATACGGCAAACCTACACAATCATATCGTCGTAAATAGTGTATCGTTTCGCACCGGACGGAAGTTTGAAAATCATATTTCCGACCATTACAAGCTGCGTGAGATTTCCGACGAGATCTGCCGTGAGTATGGAAAATCCGTGATTGAAAACGCTCCGTTCTACGGCGGCGACAAGGCGTATTGGGTACGCAAGAGCGGACGAATACCACACAAGGATATGCTGCGGCACGATGTTGATGAAGCCTTAGCCTGTACGATCAAACCGTTTGATTTTGAATTTTATCTTCGCTCGCTCGGCTATCAGTTTGTGCGGAATTTCAAATATCAGCATCCGTCAGTGATCGCTCCAGACTGGCGGAAACCTGTCAGATTAAGCAGTCTCGGCAAGGATTACACCAGAGAAGCGATACTTAGGCGGCTTCAATCTCAGCGTGAGGATAAATACTTTGTGGATTTCTATACACCGAAATCGTATTATCAGCGCCAACCGCTGATAGTGAGAATCAGAGATTTTGAGAAAAGAACAGAGCCTGATGTTATCACGGCGCTGTTTGAGCTTATCATCACTATCGCAAAGCTCATCACAGGCAACAACGTGCAAAAGCGAGATTATCGTCCCGTATCTCCCGAATTGAGATTGGAAATACAGAATCTCGACCGAACGCTTGAGGAATACCATTTTCTCCGTGACCATAATGTGGAATGCGCAGAGGATTTTGTATCTTGCCGAAAGGAAATCGCCGAGCAAATCAAAACCTATGAAACCGAGCGGCAGCATATCCGCAACCGAATCCGCAGAGCAAAATCACCCGAAGAAAATAATTCTCTTAAAGAACAATGCAGAGAAATCACAAAAAAGCTGACACCCTTGCGCAAGCAGCTCATTATCTGCGAGCGCATTGAAAACAAAGTGCCTCGACTCCGTGCTTTGATAGAACAGGAAAAGCAGCTGGAGCAAGGCAGATACAAGTACAAATATTATCACCAAAATAAAACGAAACAAAGAAGTTACGAAAGATGACCAATATATCAATTAACAAATTACACGAATTCAAAGACCACCCTTATCAGGTGCTCGACAACGACGAGATGAACAACCTCATCGAGAGCGTTCAACAGCAAGGCATAATGACGCCGCTAATCGTTCGACCGCTTGAAGGTACAACAGATGAGTATGAAATCATATCCGGACACCGCCGTTTCCGTGCGGCACAGAAGGCAGGGCTCACAGAAGTCCCTGCCTTTATTCGTCCCGTCAGCCGTGACGAAGCAGCGATTATGGTGGTGGACAGCAATCTCCACAGGGAGCATCTTCTGCCGTCGGAAAAGGCGTTTGCTTACAAGCTGAAAGCCGAAGCGCTCAAGCATCAGGGACAGCGTACTGATCTCACTTCGGAGCAACTTGCACCGAAGTTATCGACTGAGCTGATTGCCGAACAGGAGGGAACCAGCAAAGATACAGTAAAACGCTATATCCGTCTGACTAAGCTCATCCCCGATATTCTCAAAATGGTCGATGAACAGCGTATTGCTTTCAGTGTCGGCGTGGAGCTATCTTATCTAACCGAAAATGAGCAGCAGGATTTGTTTGAAGCTATCGAGTTGGAGGACAAAACGCCCTCGCTCTCACAGGCGATACAAATGAAAAAGCTCTCTCAGGCGGGCAAACTTGACAGCGAAACCATATCAAAAATCATATCCGAGGAAAAACCGAATCAGCGTGAGAAAATCAGTTTTCAAATTGAAAAGCTGACTAAATTCTTTCCGAAAAGTTACACCCTGAGAGATATCGAACGCAAAATAATCAAGCTGATTGAGGACGACTATCGTAGCCGTCAGCGAAACAAAAACAGGGAGGAAAGATAATGAGTATTATACAGTCACTTTACGGCGAAGAGCAAGAATACAAAGTCAACGGCGCTACCTACATTGTGTCGGCGGCGTTCAAGCACACAGGACGGAAAGAGGACAACACCTCTTTCCCGACCTGTGTAAAAAAAATCCTCACAAGTGATTTTGCACATTTGATAATCACCGAGGGAAATGATACTATGGCAGCAGAAAATGTGTGTTCGGCTGGACAACATTGCAGTCGAAAAAGAAACAGGATAAGGCTGGCATTACCGCCTTGTACTGCCGCCTTTCCCGTGATGACGGCGTGGAAGGTGACAGTAACTCGGTCGCCAATCAAAAGAAATTGTTAAAACGTTTTGCAAAGGAAAATGGTCTAACCAATACCCGATACTATGTTGACGATGGCTATACCGGTACAAATTTTGTTGAGGTAAGATAACGATACCTTTTTTGCAGAGGGTGTTATCTTACCTCTTTTTGATGTATGTTAGATAGCATAACTCTTTACGTCGGCTCCTATCTGTCTGAAATAGGAGATACTTTCGGTAGGCTTGTCACCTGTATCAACTCTGCCGACAAAGCTATAAAAGATTTCGATTTTGCGGGTGTTCGTTTCCTTATCCAGTTCGTGAATAAGAATACGGTCAATAAATTCATGGACGTTTTCGTAGGTCAGTTCTTCAATCGCTGTGTATCTGCGTACCAGTGCGACAAACCTTTTTACGTCCGCGCTGCGCTCGGTGGCGTTGTCGATTTCCTGTGACAGCTCCGCAATCCTCCGGGTCAGCGTCTTTTTTTCTTCATCATAGCCGGAAGTCAGAAAAGCAAATTGTTCATCTGAAAGTTTCCCTAAAGCGTTGTCCTCGTAGAGCTTGCGGAATAAGATGTTCAGCTCGTTAATACGGTTCTGCGCCTTGTCAAGCTCTTTCCGCTGCTGTGTCAGCGTCTTTTGTACTGCCTTTGCGCTGCACTCGTTGGCTGTTTCGATAAACTCCTGTTCATGCTCTTTCACATAAGACGTTACTCGCTGCAAGTCTGCAAGGACAAGTTCTTTCAATACGCTTTTGCGGATATAATGCGTAGTGCAGAGCATATCATTTCTTGCCCGGTTGCGGTAGTTGCCGCAAGTGTAGGCGTGTTTCCGTTCAAGCGTCCCGGCTCCGCGTACTGCATACATTTTGTAGCCGCAGTCCCCGCAAAAGAGCAGCCCGGAAAACAGGTCAATTTCATCAACCTTTGTCGGGCGTTGCCGGGTGGCAATCCGCTTCTGTGCAAGTTCAAAGGTTTCTTCATCAATCAAAGGTTCGTGAGTGTTGGGGAAGAAATACCTTTTTTCCTCCGGGTTCTTTTTCGTCTTTTTCGACTTATAAGATACCTTGTAGGTTTTCCCGGTTATGGTATGCCCTAAATATTCTTTCCTTGTCAGAATGTCGTACAGCGTCTTATCCGGCCAGTTGTACCATGCGTTGAGCTGTGGGCGGGGGTGGCGTTTGCTCCCTGTCCTGCGGTAGCGCAGTTCCCCGACGGTCAGTATTTCATTGTCCCGCAGCCAGTTCTGGATTTCACACATACGGTCGCCCCGTACATACATTGCAAAAATCTGTTTTACGACGTGCGCCGTTTCCGGGTCGGGTATCAGATGATTGCGGTTATCCGGGTCGATAAGGTAGCCGTAAGGAGCTTCGCCGTTGACGCGCTCGCCTTTCTGCGCCTTTGCCTGTTTGACAGCCCGGATTTTCTTTGAGGTGTCGCGGGCGTAAAACTCGTTGAACCAGTTCCGCAGAGGGGTAAACTCGTTATCTTCCCTTGCTGTGTCTACACCGTCGTTAATGGCAATGTAGCGCACTTCATATTCGGGAAAGACAATCTCTATCAGCTCCCCGGTTTTCAGATAATTACGTCCCAGACGGGAAAGGCCTTTTGTTATGACGGTCGCCACGTTCCCGGCTTCAACCTCATGCAGCATGGCTTGAAGCCCCTCACGCTCAAAGCTCACGCCGGAAAATCCGTCGTCTACGAAAAAGCGCGTGTTGAAAAAGTGGTGTTCGTCAGCATACTTTTGTAAAATCAGTTTTTGGTTCTGTATGCTCTCGCTTTCCCCGGCTTGCATATCTTCCTGGCTCAATCTGCAATATAAAGCGGTAATCTTGTCTGTCTGTAACATTTTGTCCTCCTTTCCGACGACAGACAAGCATGGTATTTGTACTGTCTATATTATACCACATACCGCTGCCTGTGTCATGTATAAAATGTGAAGAAACGCCCTATTTCCGGGCGTTTGCGGGGTTCAGTTCCATGTCTTTGCGAATGAGTTTTTTTATCTTTTTATCCAGTGTGTCCGTTGCGCGTTCACTTGCGGACGAACATACAAGGTAAGTAACTTTTCCTATTTTATGCTCCGTTGTGGTAACGGGCGTTTGGTTTTGCGTCAAAGAAAATCCCCCTTTCTTTCGCAAACATATAATATAGTCTATGAATAGCAGCAAGTCCACTATTCAATAAAACAAAGGCTTTAATCGGACGGTTATTAGCATAACCTCATGGGAATTTCACCCCGGCATGGTTCTCATGCAGCCCTACCCATTGCCTGCGACGCTCTTAACGCTCGGACTGTGGCTGTAAGGAAGTATCATTGTATATTCTGCGTGTCGTCGCCCGCAAGCCGCTACACTTGCTTTCCGGCGCGGTGTTGGTCGCTCGGCTGTCCGGGCGGGGATAACCTCACCCGGATAGCGTCATGGCGCACCCGCCGTATGGCTCGGCGCAAAAGGAACGTATCCGATTTGCCCTATGCTGCGCCGCCGTTATCTTGCGCCGCTTTCTTTGTCAAGGTTCAGAATGGCTTTGCTGCCGCGTCAGCAGCGGAACGGAAAAGGGGGAGAGAGAAAGCGTCCCGCCGCCGCTGCGGTTTATTCCTCTGCCTTAAAGGTGAGGACAGCCATCATCAGTTTTGCTTGCAGCCGTTCCCGAATGTCGTGGTCTACGCCAAAATAGACGTTCCCGCGCTCGTCGTACAGCTTCCGCATGGAGAGGCGGGCTATGTAGCCGCTGAAATGCTGCAAGACAATCTTCATGGCGTCCGGGTCGCCCTTTGTCGCTGCCACAATGACAGGATAAGGAACAAGGGCATTTTCCGGGTAGCCGGGTTCGTTACCATTCGTCCCATTCATCAGCATTTTCCTCCAGATATTTTCTTAATTTCTCAAAAGAGCTTGTCCGCCTGTACTGTATCGTGCTTCTCGACGTGTTGAACAGCTCCGCAATCTCGGTATCGTTCATTCCCTCGAAGTAATACAGCAATATGGCTTTGCGCTTTTCTTCCGGCAAAGTACGGATTGCTTCAAGAAGCAGCTTTGGCGTGATTTTCTTCCCGGCTTTCTCAAAGACGGTTTCGGCGGCTTCACGTTTGAAATATTCATCAAACGTATGAAGCTGCCGCGCTTCGTCTAAGGTCATGTCGGAAAAGGTCACTTCCTTTGCCTTGTGTCTGCGAAGTTCTCTATGGGTGTCGCAAGCTTCATTGTGCAATACCGTATTACAAAACTTCTGAAAAGCACACTGTTTGTAAAACTCCCTGCTATTAGGTTCCACATTCTCACCTCCTTTCTCGTTGGAAAGTTGGTGGTGCTTCCCCCCTTTTCGCGGGGCAATACGGCGTTTTTCAAAAACGCCGAAGATTTTTTGAAATTTCTTCAAAAATTTTTTGAACGTACAAAATGCGCCCGTCCGAAAAGCCCGGACGGGCGCATAGGCATTGTAAGCAGTATCCAGATGATTAGACAGTTCATATATATAAGCGTAGTTTCCCCCGGTGGTGGGCGGGCTTTTTTTGATAAGTCAATAACTGTCGGATTTTGTCGATATGCTTTTTGCTTCATGGCGGCTACCTCCTTTAGCCGCCGATTTCAACAGTGATACCGCGTCATTTCATTAGAAGATAAAAAGAAACGGCGGCTTTGATTTTTCAAAGCTGCTGCGGAAATCAAAGAACGACAAGCAACAGTTCTGATTTTGCTCCAATATGGTTATTAGGGGCACAAATTAAAATCAAAAAAGAGCCGATAACAGCAGTATTTCAAACTGCATATTATCGGCTCTGCGTCTGTGCGTCTGGCTCTTTTAATTAAATTATTTCTGTTGTTTTTTGGCTTTATTATATGTATTAGCTAACTGTCCACAAGCTGCTTTAATCTCTCTACCATGAGAAACTCTCATGGTAACTTCAAGTCCTGTTTGCTCTAATTGATGTTTGAACGCAACCATTTCTTGTTTTTGTGGTGCTCTAATTTTTGAATTACTCGTCGGGTTGTATTGCAGCACGTTAATCATAACATTTTTGCCCTTAAACCATTTTGCAAGTTGCCTTATATCTGAGGAACGGTCATTTATACCTGGTAAAAGCAAATACGCAAATACCACTTTTCGATTATGCCTTTGAGAATAGGACAATGCTTGCTTAACAACATCTTCAATAGCGTACATGTGCATATGAGGAATGATACAGTTTCTCGCAGCCTGTGTTGCTGCATGTAAAGATATTGTCAACTGAATTTTTAGATGTTCTTCGCGCAATTTTTTTAATTGATTAACTGGACCAACTGTTGATACGGTAATGCCGTCGGTTGGAAAGTTAAGTCCATTTCTATCTCGAAGAATATGGATTGCTGCAATCAAGTTGTCGTAATTGAATAAAGGTTCTCCCATTCCCATAAAAACGATACGATTTACTTTTTGACGTATCAATACAACCTGCTGCACAATTTCAGACGGTGTTAGATTACGAACAAAACCATTGCGTCCGGACTCACAAAAAATACAGCCAACAGAACAACCAACTTGCGTACTTACGCAAACAGTCCCACCATCTCGCCGTTTAATAAAAACCGTTTCAATATACCTGTTATCTTTCAATTCATAAACATACTTTTCAGTATCGCTACTTTTATAGACTTTTTTTGTTGATATTGATAGATTTTCTTTGTGAAATGGCTGTTTATACAATTCCGTATATAAGGCTCTTGCTTTATCCTCTCCAATTACTTCCGACATTTCTTTGTAAGTAAATCCGTATGGGTCATTCAATATTTCCGTAGGTGTACTTTTAGGTAAGTGTTTCATTTAAATATCCTTCCTTTTCAAAATTAAAAAGTTTGTTTTTCAGAGTTTTTGATTATGATTTCTAGTTTTTCAACATCAACGATATGCGTTAATTTACATTTAGGGCAGAAAAGAGGAAAATTTCTTAATACCGTATTATAAAATACTTGAACCCTCGTCTTTCCGTTACAAATTGGACATTTTATCCAATATTTTTCAAGCATAATATTTCTCCTTTTGCGCAAAAAAATGCAGGTCAATTCTCAACATGAGCATTGACCTGCATTTATACATATAATACTACAACAAAATTAAGGCATAGTTTTTATACTATGTCTATACGTCGTTAGTTTTGTTGTATAGCATACGCAAAATAAGCATGACAAAAAAGCCCATATTGAAAATGGGAAAAATCTTTTTTGATTTCAATGCTTATCGAATACGCATGCTATGTAACATAAACATTCCCCCCCTTTTATATAATATTATATACAAAAGCAGCTTGTTGTCAACATATATATATATGAATTATTTTGGCTAACTGATAGAACTACGTAGACATATCCAAGAAGAAAGGGGAACAGTAAAATGTAATAGGGTGAATAACTATGGCAAAAAGACCAGTACCACGATACGACTTTAAGGCTTTTGGGGCAGCGATAAAGGCAGCGCGTGAGGGATGCAAGGAGAGCCGCAAGAAAGTAGGCGACGAAATGTTTATCTCGCCGCGCTACCTTGCGAACATTGAGAACAAGGGGCAGCACCCAAGTTTACAGATATTCTTTGAGCTGATACAGCGTTACCATATATCCGTATCTCATTACTTCCAGCTTTGGCACGACTATTGAAAATTGATATGAATGAATTGTTTTCGTTTCATGAAGAATTGACAGAAAAAGAGATTGGACAATTTGTGAATGAACTTTCGGAAGTTTCATTGGACAGCTTTACAGAGGCTTTCGAGATGGCATCTCGTAAAATACAGGAGTATCCTCATTGCGACTTATTAATATATACGATCGCAACCGTTCTGAACGGATCTTTGACTTTGTCAGATCTTAATGACGAAGAACGAATGGAATATAATACAGCTATTATTGAGTGGCTGGAACGAACAGCAGATAGTCAGGATGAAAGAGTGAGAAATTCAAGCGTTTTTATACTTGCAACAAAATATGTCCAAATGGAGAAATATGAAGAAGCAAATGCCCTTTTGAAAAAAATTCCTGATACTGTAATTGATGCAACGATTATGAAAACAAGTGTATTAGCACATCAGGAAGGAACAGATACTGCTGCATTATTCTTAGAAGGGAAATTGCTACAGGCAGTTATCAATATCCAAAGCTACTTGTATAAGTTAATAGAAATGGAAGAAGAGACAGGAAATCATGATAAAGCAGAGAAAATTGCTGAGATTACAGATCACATGATATCATTGTTTGGACTATGGAATTATGGCAACACAGTTCCATATCTGCTGATTGCTGGATATCGAAAAGATGTAGAAAAATGTATCCAGTTAATTAAGCGATTATTAAGTGAATCACAGAAGCCTTGGAATATGACACAATCCCCTTTGTATTACAGGTATGAAGATACTGCACAGGGAAAAGCTTTTTCGGGACTTGGAAAAAATTTTGTTCGTGAATTGTATTCGGAAATTGAAAATAAGAAAGAGTATGAATTCTTGAGGGGGAATAAGGAACTCGAATCAATTTTTGAGGAACACTTGAAATAGGTTGTAAAAATGTATGGAAATAGATGTAGTTGAGAAAGAAGAAAATTTTTGACATTTCCACAGATGCGTGCTAATATGATTATAGAAAAAGAGTGCTACCGATAGACGGTTAGTCCACATACTTATTGATTACAAAAATAACCGTTCAGTGAACCGACCCCCAGAAGTTAGACCAAAAAATCTAACTATTGGAGGTCGGTTTTCTTATGGCAAAATATAACTTTGAGCTTAAGAAAAAAATTGTTCTAGAGCATCTAAGTTTAGGTGTTGGTTCAAAAGCACTAGCAAAAAAATATAATGTTAAAAGTGCTAGACAGATTCGACAATGGATTCATAATTATAATGAGTTTGGTGAGGAAGGCTTAAAAAGAAGTAGACAGAAGAATAATTATTCTTTTGAATTCAAGCTTCATATGGTAGAATCTTATTTATCAAACGAGGTCTCATATGAGGAACTGGCATTAGCAAATGGAATCACCAATTATACTATGATTAGTAGATGGGTTGAAGCATTCAGAGTAGCTGGCCCCGACGGGTTAAGGCCTCGGAAGAAAGGTCGGAAAAAAACTTTGGATAATTCTGTTTGTAACAAAATTTCTCAGAATGTTAAAGAGAATACTCCTAATACAAGTGCTGAACATGTGAAAGAATTAGAAGATGAACTTCTTAAGCTAAGAATAGAGAATGCCTTTTTAAAAGAACTGAGGAGACTGCGTTTAGAGGACGACGCCAAAATGAGAGAACGGCTCGAATCATCAGTAGTCTCCGAAGACAATTCAAATTAAAAGACCTTCTCTCATACACAGGCATGCCTAAAGCAACATATATGTACTGGCAAAAAAGATTTGATAGAGAAAATCCTGACAAGGAACTCGAAGAAAGAATTCTTGAAATTAGGAAATCTCATAAGGACTATGGCTACCGTCGTATACTGGGAGAACTTCGAAACCAAAACATTGTTGTTAACAAGAAAAAGGTTCAAAGAATTATGAAGAAGCTTGGTCTACAGGTCACTTCATTTACACGAAAGAGCCGTAAATATAGTTCTTACAAGGGAAAGGTAGGAACTATAGCACCTAACAGAATTCGTAGACGATTTAACACGCATATACCTCGTCAGAAAATCGCAACAGATACAACAGAATTTAAATACTATGAGGTGGATTCTAAGGGGCACATGACAATGCACAAATTATATCTCGATCCATTTATGGATATGTGCAATGGAGAAATACTAAGTTTTGGGATTGATAAGCATCCTTCTGCTGAAAATGTACTGGTAGCTTTAGAAAAGGCAATCAAAATAACATCTGATTGTCCATATCGAAGAACGTTTCATTCAGATCAAGGATGGGCTTATCAAATGAAAGCCTATTCACGACGATTAAAAGAGGAACGTATCTTTCAAAGTATGTCGAGAAAAGGGAATTGCCATGATAATTCGGTCATGGAGAATTTCTTTGGGTTACTCAAGCAAGAAATCTACTATGGTGTTGTATATTATAGTTTTGAAGAATTGAAATCTGAAATAGAACGATATATAAAATATTATAATGAACAAAGAATTAAAGAGAAACTAGGATGGATGAGTCCTGTTCAATACAGGCTTAGCCTCTTGGCTGCATAAAAAATGCGTAACAGACAAAATCTGTTACGCAATAAAAGTCTAACTTTTTGGGGTCACCTCACTTTGCTGGAGCGGAGGTGCTATTTTCTATGTGTATAATTCAGAATTGCGATGAGTAAACTACAAGCTGTTAATATAAT
>OIVQ01000075.1_pt1 | contig 40587 bp, 59 predicted proteins | sample 1587271 | NCBI WGS metagenome assembly OIVQ01 (sample SAMN02675044, study PRJEB24791) | human gut metagenome, SKBSTL002 | isolation source: stool | host: Homo sapiens | place: USA
GCGGTTATTTCTTTATGGTGAACACAATAAAAAATGTGAAAATTACTATCACAGCTATGTATTCCACGCAATCACCCCCTTTCCCAAGGGAGTCGAAACAGCCGCCACCGTTCCTTTACTGTACAGTATTATAGCATAACGGTTGCAAAAATGCAACTACTTTTTGAAAAAATAAAAATAAATTTGCAAAAATGCGAAAAATATATTGACAATAACTTACGAAGGTGGTATCATATAGTTGTCGCAGAAATGCAACACAATAAAAACAGGAGGTGATAAAAATGACTAATGTTGATAAGCTGAAAGGGGCTATCAAGGAGAAAAGATTAACCCCTGAAAAGGTTGCTGAAAGTATCGGTATAGACAAAAGTACGATGTATCGTAAACTTTCTAACGGTGGTGAAGATTTCACAATTAAGCAGGCAGACGCTATCACACAAATTCTCGGATTAACAGGTGATGAGGCACAGGCTATTTTTTTTAGTCAGTTTGTCGCATAAATGCAACTATTATATTAAGGGGGTGAGAAAATGGGATTTTTTAATAATTTATTCAACATAGAAAAAGCACCAACAGTCACCAAAACTGTCAGTGCACCTTATGTTCCGCCTTATCCTTTAGAAAAAGATTTTTATACTTTTGATAAGGTAGAGTGGAGCGGAGCGTTACCACCTCATTCAATGACACTTTCTTTTGTACTTCCTTATTCCGATTGGTGCGAATTTGAAAAGTCAGACCTTTATCGAGATTTGGAGAATTATCTTCAGGAATTACAAAAACGAGGTAACCCGAATGAGAATGTAGGCACTCAAGATTGATAGGCAGATGTTCATTGTATGTCGGAACATACTCATCAACACCTTTTGCCTTGTGATGATAAGAATTAACTTCGTGGGTGTTGTAATCTTCGGTGTACTCTATGCCGTTCAGAACTAATTGAATGTCGGTAACAGAAATAGGCAGTTGCGATTTATTGTTAAGTTTATAATGAATGAAAAGTCTTTTCTTTCCCTGCACGCCTAATTTGTATGCGTATTCAAGCATTGTGATTTCCAAATTCACTTTGTGCGAAACAAAATAGTTAATCAGGTTTATTAAAGATATTAAAAAGCCTGCAATGCCTAAAATACCACTAATTATTACCCACATATAATCAGCTCCTTTGCTCGATTATAACATTTGCAAAAGATATTTGCAATACAATCAATAATACCACAATCACAGTCCCATTAAACGGACTTAGCTGAAAAGAGGTGAAGAAAGACGGAAGTAATAATAATTTTAGGACTGCTAATGCTTTGCACAGCTTTTGCTTCAGCAGTATTAGCAATAAAAATAGTAGCCGCCCATTTGTATAAAACAATAGACAGCTACCTTGATAAGCACGACGCTCAAATTATGGATCTGATTAAGTGGGCAAAGGAGAATGAAAATTGAACAAGTTTTTAATGTTTGTAGTGTTTATTCTCAACGCAATTATCTTACTTCTGCTGATTACAGCAATGCTTATCAAAGCAGAGGTTATCCTTTAAGAAAGAAGTATTCAAATAATGCAATCAAAATTGCTGATAATAGTGAAATTGCAATAAATGGCATTGAATATTTAGTAATTCCTAATATCAAAACTTTTATGTTTCGTGTTTTGTATGTATACATCTTTTTATCTAACGGTCTTAAAGGAATTCCTAAAGCAGAACAACAATCGTCATATTCTTTGTCGACTAATTTTGAAATGCTTTGAAAGTTAATTTTATCTAATGGAAGAGAAAATACATAGCTGAGTTTTCCGCCAGCGATAAGTTTATTATCGGCAATAATATCTTCGCATTTTTCAACGGCTTGTTTAATTTCAAAAGTAATTTCCTTTTTGTACAAATGTTCTTCAAGCAGGTTGAATATGGGGAAAATCACTAATTCATATCGTTCTTTCAGATAGGTTTTGTTCTGTTCCTTTTTAAATAATATCCAAGACAGAACCAAAGTGCATAAGGTTGAAACTGCGGATATTATTAAAGTCAACCACGATAAAATATCATTCATATTTATGCCTCCTTTCATAGTTAATCATAACATTTAAGGTCGTGTAAAGCAATAAAATATCGAAAAGCAGGTGAGAAAATGGCAAAACTTAAACTTATTGACACAAAGGACAAGTTCCTTCTTGAAATTGACGGAACAGAAATTCCGTATGTTACAAGCTATCAGATAACACGAACGGTCAGCGAGGTTGTACTGCTCAAACTGGCTCTCAGCGTTGCTGATGTTGAATCAGTCGAAATCGTTTCAGACAAAATTACCAACGAAAATTAAGGAGGTGTACATATGGACACAGTTCAGATGAACAAAAAAATCAAAGAAATTATGGATAGCAGTGATGTCTATCTGCTCTCGGAAGATGCCGCAAAGGCTATTGGAGTTGCTCCGCAAAACTTGCGTGAACAGGCAAAGGACGAACCCGAAAAATTGGGATTCAATGTAATTGTAGTCGGCACATCTATCCGTATTCCGAGAATACCGTTTCTCAATTATATTCTCGGTTCAAACCCGTTGAAAGGAGTGTAACAAATGCGGTTAAGAAATTACCCGACAAAAAGAAAGCTGCTCAAAGATGTGGAAAACCTCAGAGCAGAGAACAGACATCTCAGCATTGAACTGAGAAACGCAAGAACGGACCTTGCACTCGAAAAAACAGCGTCAAGCGGTTATCGTCTCGAAAACCGAGAGCTAAAACGCAAGCTCAAAGCCCTTGAAACGCCTGAATCCGAAGCATTCAATTTTGAATGTATGGGTGTTTCAAATGTCAACTAAAAAAGAAAAATCCGCTGAAGCTCTGCAAAGCCTCAACGGATAGCAAGGATATAACAAATATCACAAATTTGATTATATCCTTTCTTACTCAAAAAATCAAGAAGAAAGGTTGAAAAATGTCAGAAATAACAGTAAGCGAACAGCATAAACAGGCAATTGAACTGCATCAGAAGATAATTGTCAGCGCTAACCTTGCACAGCAGAACATATGGGATATGTGCAACGGACTTAAAACAATGCGTGACAACAAGCTGTACAAGGAGCTTGGATATCAGAACTTTGAGGACTACTGCGAGAATGAAGTAGGCATGAAACGCAGTAACGCATATAACTATATTTCTATTGTAGAAAAAATAAATCCTGAAAATGTCCAAACGTTTGGACAAATTAGCAAAAGTAAGTTGATGTTGCTTGCTACCATAAGCGAACCCGAACAGGCTGAAATCGCCGAAAAGCTTGACCTTGAAAACACAACGGTCAAGCAGTTAAAAGCCGAAATTGACAGGCTGAAGGACGAAAAACAGGAGGCAACCGACAAGAGCATTGACTATTGCCGACAGCTCAATAACGCTAAGAAAGACGCCGACTATTACAAACAGCAGGCGGACACTTCAAAAGAAAGCTATCGCAATATTGAAAATCAGCTTGCAGAGGAAAAAAACAAAAATTTCAAGCTGACGAATAAAGTTCAGGAGCTTGAAAACCGTCCTATCGAAGTCGCCGTTGCAGAGCCGAGCGACAATGAACGCAGACTTAATGAAACGATTAAGGCTTTGGAAAGGGAGAACATTAAGCATTATGACGAACTCGAAGAAGAGTATCGCAATAACGAAAAAATAGTCAGAAAACAGCTGGAGGATGAAAAGCAGGAGGCTCTTCGCAAACAGAAAGAGGAGTATGAAGAAAGGCTGAAAAATGTTCAGACTGCCGACGGTTCATCAGATGACAAGGATGTCTTTAAGGCATACTTTTCAATTGCATATGACAGCTTTGTCCGTATGCTCGATTTCGCCAAGCAGTCACAGGACAAGGAATTTTTCAAAGGCAAGGTTGAACATCTTATCAATGCACTTGCCATACAGAACACAAATCTTTAAGGAGAAACGAAAATGAAACTTTATGAGCTTACCGAGATGTTCTCGGATTTATTCAGTCAGTACGATGCAATCAGTGAATGGGAACCCGATACGAATGCAGACGGAATGCCGATTGATGATGACGGCAACATTATTGCCAATGTGGACGCATACCGCAACAAGATGTTGACAGCGTGGTTCGATACTCTCACTGGTATTGAGGGCGAATTTGACGAGAAAGCTGAGAGCATTGCAATCTACTATAAACAGCTTCTTGCCGAGGCTAAAATGCTTAAAGCCGAAAAGGCGGCAATTGCAAAAAGACAGTCACAAAAAGAAAAACAGGCGGAGAGTCTTAAAACCTATCTGTTTAAGTCAATGCAGGCACTCGGCAGACAGAAGATTGATATGCCGAGAGCGGTTATGTCGCTTAAAAAGAACGCTCCGAGCCTTGTTGTTGATGATGAAATTTCATTTGTTGAGTGGGCGGAGGAGCACAACCTTGATCACCTCTTAAAGTACAGTATGCCCGAAGTAAAAAAGAATGATGTCAAGGCTCTCTGCAAAAAGGGCGAAGAAATCCCCTTCGTACATATGGAAGCCAAGCAGTCGTTAAGTATTAAGTGAGGTGTTATTTATGGGATTACCTATATTGGTTTTAGGATATTCAGGCAGCGGAAAATCTGCCTCTTTAAGAAATTTCAAAGCAAATGAACTTGCTCTTGTGAATGTAAATGGAAAATCACTTCCGTTCAGGACCAAATTCACTTCTTCAATCAATTCCGACAACTACATTGATATTGAGGACTTTATCAAAAAGCAGAAATGCAAGTCAATTGCAGTTGATGACGCACAGTATCTCATGGCTAACGAGTATATGAGAAGAGCCAAGGAAACAGGCTTTCAGAAGTTTACCGATATCGGTAAAAATTTTTGGGAGCTTGTAAAAGAGGTCGAAACTCTCCCGAATGACACGATTGTTTATTTTCTCAGCCATATTGAAACCGACGAAAACGGCAGACAGAAAGCTAAAACAATCGGCAAGTTGCTTGACGAAAAAATCTCGGTCGAGGGAATGTTTACCACGGTTTTAAAAACTGTTGTCGTTGACGGCAAGTATCTTTTTGCAACACAAACGGACGGTAACGATACCTGTAAAAGTCCGATAGGCTTGTTTGATTCAATGTACATATCAAATGACCTTAAAATTGTTGATGAAGCATTGAGAACATACTATTCAATGCAACCCGAACAGTATTGTGATGAGTGCAAAGCACCGATACTTTCGGACGGCAAACGCACCGTTAAACAGATCATTGACGGCACAACAAAAAATTACGGCAGACAACTCTGTATGCAGTGTGTTGCAAAGCTGATAAAGCAGAAGAAACAGGAAAAGCAGAGAGAGGGTGCAGACAATGCAACTTCGACCGTATCAGAATGACCTTGTTGAACAGGTAAGACAGGCTTGGCGAGAGGGTTACAAAGCCCCTTGCATTGTCCTTGGGTGCGGTGGCGGAAAGTCCTGCATTGTTGCAGAAATTGCAAGACGAACAACTTGGAACGGGAAACGGGTGCTGTTCCTTGTTCACAGGAGAGAGCTTGTTGACCAAATATTCAGAACCTTTGTCCGCTGGGGTGTGCTTATGGATTTGTGCCAAATCGGTATGGTACAGACCTTTACACGAAGATTGAAAAAACTGCCAAAACCCGCACTTATCATCACAGACGAAAATCATCACAGCCTTGCACAAAGCTACAAACGCATTTACGAACATTTTTCGGATGTTCCGAGGGTTGGCGTCACCGCAACACCTGTCCGATTAAACGGTGACGGTTTGGGCGATGTCAACGACAAGCTCATAATCGGGGTGAGTACAAAATGGCTCATCAAACATAACTGCCTTGCCCCGTATGATTACTATGCTCCGAGTGTTGCCGACCTTACGGGTTTACACACCAAAATGGGCGAGTATGTCACCGCCGACATTGAAAAGGCAATGATAAAAAACACGGTATTCGGCGATGTAATCAAATATTACAAACAGCTTGCAGACGGTAAGAAAGCCGTCTGTTACTGTTCCTCGGTAAAGCACAGTCTTGCAACAGCGAAGGCATTCCGTGACGCAGGAATTTCAGCCGAGCATATTGACGGAGCAACTCCGAAGGCACAGAGAGAACAGATTATAGCCGATTTCAGAAACGGCAAAATTACAATCCTCTGCAATGTGGATTTGATTTCAGAGGGCTTTGATGTGCCTGACTGCGAATGTACAATTCTGCTCCGACCTACTCACAGCCTTACGCTTTACATTCAGCAGTCAATGCGGTGTATGCGTTATAAGCCAAACAAAAGGGCGGTAATCATTGACCATGTGGGCAACTATGCAAGGCACGGAATGCCTGATGACGACCGAGAATGGACGCTTGAAAAACGCAAAAAGCTGAGTGTTAAAAAAATCGAAAAGGAGCAGGAGGAAAAGGTCAGACAATGTCCCGAATGTTTCTTTACATTTTCAGCACCGCCGGCAGGGCAGAAAGCCATGTGTCCGCATTGCGGTTATGTTTTCCCGACAGCCGAAAGGACCGTTGAAACCGATACCACCGCAAAGCTCATTAAGGTTGAGGGATTCAAGCTTGATTTCAGCACACCCGATGATTGCCACAGCTATGCGGACTTGCTTGCATACGCAAAAAGCCACGGCTACAAAACAGGCTGGGCATATTTTCAGGCACGAAAGAGAGGTATGATAGCTTGACAGAAGAACACGCAATTCAGAACAAAATCCGTATTGCAATTGCACCGTACTGCGATATTTTCCGTATAAATGTAGGTGCAGGCTTTACAAAGGACGGCAGATATTTCAATACGGGAGTTCCGCCCGGATTTTCGGATTTGTTCGGTGTCAGAAAATCAGACGGAAGGGCGGTTTTTATCGAGGTTAAAACTCCCAAAGGCAAGCCAACCGAAAAACAACAGAAATTTATACAGATGATGAAACTCAACGGTGCTGTTGCAGGAGTGTGCAGAAGTGCCGATGAGGCGATAGAGTTAATTACAAAGGAGTAAAATTATGGGATTTAAAGCAAATTGGAGTGAGGCGGCACAGTCTAACTCACTCAAACCCGAGGGCGATTATGAGTGTCTTATAGCAAAGGCAGAGGAGCGTGACTACACAAATTCAAAAGGCGAGGAAAAAACCTGCCTGAACATTTCGTTCATTATCCGAAACGATGTTGAGCAGGGGTACAAAAACGGACATATATTCCACACTTTGTGGAAACGCAGAGAACCTACCGAGAACGACAAGCAGGTCAAGGGCTACGGTTTTAATCAGGTTATGGCTCTCGGCAAAGCGGCAGGACTTCCCGACGGCAAGGATTACGACAGCCTTGAACAGTTCCTTGAAGAACTCATTAAAAAGCCTGTTCGTGTAACGATTAAGCACGGCGAATGGAACGGCGAAAAAAGAGAAGAAGTCAGCTGGCTCAATCCGACTAAGTTTCCGACAGTAAAGCATACTTTTAAGCAGTCGCAGAGTTCAACGGCTCAGACCTATGCACAGCCACAGCAGAGTTATGCACCTGCACAGACAGCAAATCAGGGCTTTGTTGATATGCCGATTGACGATGATTTGCCGTTCTGATTTTAAAAAAAATTCTTCGGGAATTGCATAAAGCAGTGCAATTTTCACCGTGTTTTTCCTTATATATGGAGGTGAAAAAATGGGCTTTACAAATTTAAACCCAAATAAAAATAAATATTTTGCAGTTCCCGAGGAATTGAAAGGTTACAAAAACTGGGTGTGCTGGCAGTCATATCCAGATCCGAAATCACACAGCGGAATTTCAAAGAAGCCGATAAATCCAAGAACGGGTGGCTTTGCAATGCCGAATAACTCGGACACTTGGTCGGACTTTGAAACAGCAGTCAGAGAATCTGCCAAATATTCGGGTATAGGCTTTATGTTCTCAAATTCACCGTTTTTCGGTGTTGACCTTGACGATATGCCGAATGACATTCAGGACTACCAAAACGGCGGAGCTGACAACATAATCAGCGAGTTTGTGAACACTTTGCAGAGCTACACCGAATTTTCGCAGAGTAAGACAGGTGTTCACATAATCTGCAAGGGAACTCTTCCCGAGGGCAGAAGAAAGGCGAAGAATGATTCGGGCGGTTTTGAAATGTACGAAAACGGCAGATTCTTCGTAGTGACAGGAGATTACTGCTCTGCATATGCGTACATAAACGATTGCACCGAAAGCATAAAGCCGCTGCATTCAAAATATCTCGGCAAGGCAACAGAGCCACAGCCTAAGCTCCGTAACATTGAGGTCAATCCGAACACCGTTGACGATATTGTCAGAATCGCCTGCAGCGCTAAGAACGGAAGCCTTTTCAAGGCTCTGTACAGCGGTGATTTTTCGGCTTACTCGTCACAGAGCGAGGCGGATATGGCTTTTTGCAATATGCTTGCGTTCTGGTGCGGTTGCGATACCGACAAAATGGATTCGATTTTCAGACAATCAGGCTTAATGCGTGACAAGTGGGACAGAAAACAGTCGGGTACAACCTACGGCATTATAACCTTGCAAAAGGCTGTGTCGGGCTGTACACAGACCTATAACCCAAAACAGCATAACGATTATTCAATTTCAATCGGTGAGGGCAAGGCTGTTCAAGCGGTTGACGAAGAAAAAATGCGTGCCTACACCTTTGACGATATGGGTAATGCCGACAGGTTCGTTGATTTATTCGGCGATAATGTAAGGTATTGTTACACCGAGAAAAAGTGGTATTACTACAATTCAATGAAGTGGTGTGTTGACAATATCGGGGTAGTTTTGCGAATGGCAGACAAAAGCGTTGAGGCTATGAAAGCCGAAGCAAGGCTGTACTTGCAAGCTGATGAGGAGAACGGCGGAGATATGTCAAAAGCATTTGAAAAGCATATGAAAGTAAGCCGTTCCAACAAATCAAAAAAAGCAATGCTCAACGAGGTTGAACACCATATCCCCGTACTTCCGGCACAAATGGATAAATACCGTATGGCATTAAACACCCCAAGCGGAATAATCAACCTTAAAAACGGCGAAGTGAGGGCGCATAATCCCGAATATTATTTCACAAAGATTACTTCGGTTGACTGTTCTCAAACGGCAGAGTGTCCCCGTTGGCTTGCATTTCTTGATGATATTTTTGCAGGCGATAAGGAGCTTATTCGCTACATTCAAAAGGCGGTCGGTTACAGTCTGACAGGCTCAACAGCCGAGCAATGCGCATTCTTCCTTTACGGCACGGGACGAAACGGCAAGAGTACATTCATTGATGTTATCCGTGATGTATTCGGCGATTATGCCGCAAACATTCAGCCTGAAACAATTATGGTAAGAAACTCTCAGAGCAGTGCCATAAACAGCGACATTGCACGGTTAAAGGGCGCAAGACTTGTCACCTCGGTTGAGCCGAACGAGGGCGTGCGAATTAACGAGGGACTTCTCAAACAGCTTACGGGTGACGATACCGTAACGGCAAGAAAGCTGTACAGCGAGGAATTTGAGTTCAAGCCCGAGTTTAAGCTGTGGATGGCGACAAATCATAAACCAATTATCAGAGGCACCGACACGGGCATATGGCGAAGAATACATATGATACCGTTCAATGTTCAGATTCCCGAGGATAAGGTTGATAAGAACCTTACGCATAAGCTCAAAGCCGAAATGACAGCAATTTTCAAATGGTGTATTGACGGCTGTATTCTGTGGCAAAGAGAGGGTTTGAAAATGCCGTCTGCCGTTCTTCAGAGCGTGAGAGAGTACAAGCGTGAAATGGATGTCATTTCCGCCTTTATCGAGGACAGATGTGTGTTAGAGGGTTCGGTTCAGGCAAGCACGCTCTATGCTGCCTATGCAAGCTGGGCGGGGGATAACAACGAATATTGTATGTCAAATACCAAATTCAGCACCGAGCTTGCCAAACGATTTGAAAAAGTAAAGGGAAGAAATTTCAATTATTTCAACGGAATTTCAATTTATAAAGATTGTTAGTGTGGTAGCTTGAGGAGGGTTTACGGGTTTTTCTAACCTTTCGTATAAGAAAAATAAACTAATATATATATAGAAAGGGTTCTTTAAAATCGCACCAAACCCACCACAAGCCTCCGCAGGAGGTAATATGAAAAAATATGATTTTAACAATCCACAGGTGTTTGAACAGCTTGAAGATAAAGCAATTGACGGTCAGCTTGATTACTCAGCCTTTCCTCCGCCCGAATATAAATACTTTTCAAGGCTTGCAAAGGTCGGCTACAACAACCGTCATAAAGGCTGGGACATAAACATCTGCCTTGAATGGCAGGACAAGCTCAGAACGGAGTATAAGCGTGATAGGGACAACGCAGACGAATACCGTATGCTCTCACAAAGAATTATGGATAATGTAAAGAAAAGCGCCGACTTCGTCCGTAAGATGTATCAGTCCCAAACCAACGAGCAAACCGTAATTAATGCCCTCCAAGCCTTAGAATGTCTAACCAACGAAAACGGCTTAACCAAAAGAATAACCGAAAAATTAAAGGAGCATGAAAACAATGACAAACTGCACGAAACATTGGCTTGAAAGTGAGGTAGATAAAAATGATATCAGGAATAACTGAAGTCCTTCCAGAAGAGGCAAACATTTACTCTGAGAATCATAAACTAAATATAAACAGAAAAGAAATTCCGATTGGTGCAGTTGTCTTTTTCGTCAAGAAAAAAGAACCTAAATGGACGATTGGTTTTGGCACGATTGAAGAACACTATACACACGAAATTTGTATTCAGTTATACGATTTCATGGACACACGGTTTATTAATGGTGTTCCTTATGAAAAATTCGAGACGCCTACACATTGGAAAAAGATACCTAAAGATTTTTTCAAAAAAGAAAACTATGATTTTTTTCAACTTACTGTTGAGCCGTTGCCCGAAATTGCAAAACACTTGAATCCTTACAAAGCAGAAGATATTGCAACTGCAATAAAAGAAGGTATATATGTAAAAGTCCAAGATCGTGACTACAGCCACATAGAGGTTGATTATTGTCGTGGTAATAGCGGATATAGACTTGTTCGTTCTTACTTCAACGAACCTCACCACCCGTACCATATCAGTTTACCAGTCGGCGAAGTGTTCAAAACATATGAAGGGGCTCAAAAACTTATTGATGTCCATCGTGCAGAATGGAAAAGAGTAGCAAGCTTGACTGATCTTGAATGGAGTATCGAACAAATAGACAATACAATTAACCGTTGGGCATATTTCGATAATATTTCGGAGAGAAACAAAATTGCCGTTAGAGAAAGAATAATGAACTTTGACAATCTCGAAAATGTCGAAGTACGAATTGCAGACGGTCATATCCAATGGAGATATTATGGCAGAAAGCGTTGGAATACTATTTTGGTTGAAAATGAATAAGGAGAGTGATACGGATTGACGGTTAAAGATTATTTATATTCGGTCAGGGTTTCGGATAAGCTGATCAAAACGAAAGAACACGAGCTGTCGAAACTTAGGCTGAATATTGCACAGGTATCGGTTAAGCAGAACGAGCCTGTTAAGACATCGGGAGTGAATGACCCTATGCGGATTGTGGACAGGATTGCAGACCTTCAGGCTGAAATCAATCGGGAAATTGACAATCTTGTGCGGTTGAAAACTGAAATCCGCAGTAAAATCAACGCACTTGACGATTACCGTTACATTGCAATTTTGACCGAGTATTACATAAATTGTCAGAGGTGGGAGGATATTGCCGAAAGTATGGAAATGAGCGTAAGGCATACCCTGAGATTGCACGGCGAAGCGTTACAGGCGTTCCGAAAAAAGTTCGATTTCTCGTAAAATTATTTTGAAATGTCATTGAATGTCACCCTTACCCTGCGTATAATGGTATTATGAAAGTTTGACAAACAGGACATATGTGAAACTCTCCTAAGATAAAAATTGCACAGACCGCTCTCGTTTGAGGGCGGCTTTGCTTTTGCGGGGTGGAATTAATGTATAAAGATAAATGCGGTACAAGTTACGAAAACAGTACAAGGACGATTTTTGAAGGTGCAGGAGAATATGACATCCCGATTATCAAGCCTACAAAAATTACTGAAAACAAATTCATTGGATTTAACGAAATTTTAAGCAGTAAGCAAAGTGATTGCGGAGTACATTTTTTCCTTGACGATTACCAGTTCCAAAGATTATGGAATACACCCGACAGGTATATTGAGAGTCTACAAAAATTCAGTTGTGTATTATCGCCTGATTTCAGTCTTTACACTGATTATCCGACAGCGTTGCAGATTTATAACCACTATCGCAAGCATTGGATAGGTGCATATTTACAACTCTACGGCATTGAGGTAATACCTACAATTTGTTGGAGCGACGAAAAAAGTTTTGAATGGTGTTTTGACGGCGAGCCTTTGGGTGGTACGGTTGCCGTATCAAGTGTTGGAACGCAGAACCGTACGGAATCAAAAGAACTGTTTTTGAAAGGTTACAAAGAAATGATTGAACGCTTACAGCCTGAAACAATTATCTTCTACGGCAGAGTCCCCGAAGAATGTATGGGAAACATCATCAACATCAAATCGTTTCAGGAAAAAATTCAGGAGGTCAAAATAATGGGCGGAAGAGGCTCTTCAAGCGGTATAAGTGATAAGGGAAAGAAGTACGGTACAGAATATCACACAGTTGCTCAATTTGGTGAAATAAAAGTAATTCATATGAATGGTAATACTTCGATAAAAGCTCCTATGGAAACTATGACAAAAAATAGAGTGTATGCTACTCTTGACAAACAGAGCAACATCAAAAGTGTTACTTTTTATGACAACTACGGCGAAAGAATAAAACAAATTGACGTTAAAGGTAGACCTCATAATGGAATGATGCCACATACCCATTTGGGTTATGAACATAATGAAATTGGAGATCGTCAATTGACTGATAAAGAACAGAAATATGTAAGTGCATTATTGAATAAATGGGAAAGAAAAAGAAAACACTTGAATATTTAGAAATTTATTGATATAATATTATAAACGCAGGGGATAGTTTAAATAGGAAAACAGTTTTTACAGATTCCGGTGCAACTCCGGAAACCTGTGTTTAAAGACAGTACAGAAATGTGCTGTCTTTTCTTTTGCTTATTTTTAGAAAGGGCGGTGATACCGTGAAAGACAAATTAAATGCAAGACAGAGGAAGTTTGCGGAATATTATGCGCAGAGCGGTAACACCGTTCAGAGTGCGATACAGGCAGGATATTCCGAAAATTACGCAAACGCAAGAGCGTATGAATTGTTGGATAATGTTGGAGTTTCAAAATACATCAAGGAGCTTTCCGATAAGCTCAAAGATGAGCGCATTATGAGTGCAAAGGACAGACAGGTTGCTTTGTCCGACATTGCAAGGAATGACGGGCAGGACACCTCTGACAGAATCAGGGCTATTGACACGCTCAACAAGATGACGGGCGAATACACCGTTAAGGTTGACGCAAAGGTTGAGCAGTCCGAAAAGCTATCCGATGTGTTCAGACAGTTGGGTGGTGAGGGATTGAGTGAGTAACAAATTCCCGCTATCGCAAAAGTATATCGACTTTATCAACACAACAAATGTGTCGGCTGAATTTCTTGAAGGAACTACAGCGTCCGGCAAAACTACCGTCGGAGCAGGCGTTAAGTTTATGCGAATGGTGTCGCAGTCGCCGAAAAAACTCCACGCAATTGCCGCCAAGACTACGGGCAAGGCTGAGGAAACTATAATTCAACAGGACAACGGTATTCTCGACCTGCACCGTAACGCAGTTTACTGTGGCAACGGCGACAAGGACTACAAGCTCCCGCATATCAAGTTTGAGGATAAAATCATCTATATTCTCGGTTACAGCAGTCGGGATAAGTGGGAAATGGTTCTCGGTGCGCAGTTTGGGTGCGTTTATATTGACGAAATCAACACCGCCGATATCGAGTTTATCCGAGAGATGTCAACCCGTAATGACTATATGCTTGCAACGCTGAATCCCGACGATCCGAGCCTGCTTGTGTATAAGGAGTTTGTCAACCGCTCCCGTCCTTTTAAAAAATATGAAAACGATGTTCCTCCCGAGATTACGGCGGAGCTTACCGAAGAACCTGTACCGAATTGGCGGTATTGGTTCTTTTCTTTTGCCGACAATTTAAGTCTTACACCTGAACAGATTGAAAAGAAAAAGAACTCTGCACCGAAAGGTACAAAGCTCTATAAAAATAAAATCTTAGGTTTGCGAGGCAGAGCAACAGGTCTTGTGTTCCCGAATTTTGAGAGGGCAAGACATATCAAATCAAAAGAGTGGGCAGAAAAGTTTTTGAACTGTAACCGCAAGTCGGAACACTTTGTTCAGTTCACCGCAGGTCTTGATACCGCCTATTCGCAGAAGTCGCCTGACACTATCGCAATGACATTTTACGGCATTACCAATCACGGCAAGTGTGTTCAGCTTGATGAAAGAGTTTATAACAACGCTGAAATGCAAACACCTATTGCCCCGAGTGACACGGTGAAGAATTTTATTGATTTCCTTGACCGCAACCGTGATGAATGGGGCTTTGCACGCACGGCTTTTATTGACAGCGCCGACCAAGCGACTATTACCGAATTTCAAAAGTATAAGCGACAGCACGGCTGTGTCTATGACTTTGCAAATGCATGGAAGAAAACGAAGATTATCGACCGAATCAATCTTGTACTCGGCTGGCTTGCCACCGACTGTTATTTTGTGCTTGAACATTGTAAAAACACGATTGCCGAGTTTGAAATTTATAGCTGGCGAGAGGATAAAGACAACACACCCGAGGACGGTCACGACCATTGCATTAACAGCGGTCAATATGCGTGGCTGCCGTTTAAAAATATTATTGGAAGTGAAATAAATGGGGCTGATTAACAGAATGGCTGAATCTATCAGATCTGGAATTAAAAACTTTTTGCAGATTACTCCTGCAAGCGACAAAACAATTACCGTCACCGAAACAAGCAATCATCTGACCGAGTGCTTTATCAATCGCATTTGGTATTGGGGCAACAGCAGACAGCTTGCGGAGCTGTACAGGCAGATTGATACAAACAAAACTATGTTTTGGGCGGCAAAAAGCACAAAGGGGCTTGAAATCCGTAAAATACACACGGGCTTGCCGGCACTCATCTGCGAAACGCTTGTGAATATCGTAATTGCCGACTACAACGGCACAGATGTTACAAGCAAAAATTCAACCGCTTATGCAGAGCGTTGGGAAGATATTGAAAAGCAGAACAAATTGTCCGATACGGTTAAGCAAATGCTCCGTGACCTATGTGTTGTCGGTGACGGTGCTTTTAAGGTCAGCTTTGACATGGATGTATCAGATGTTCCGATTGTTGAATGGTATCCTGCCGAAAACATCGACTTTACATATGTGCGTGGCAGAATCCGAGAGGTTAAGTTTTACACCGATTACACGCAAAAACACCGCCGTTACCGTTTTGAAGAAACATACGGTTACGGCTATATTCACTATGCTTTGTATGATGACAACGGCAAAGAGATTGACCTGCACACGGTTGACGCTCTTTCGTGGATTGATTCAAAGGGCGTTACATTTGACGAATCATATATGTGGGCTGTACCTGTCCTTTACGGCAAATCGTGCCACAAGGGCAGAGGTGCGGGCATTATCGGCATAAAAACAGACGCTTTCGACAGCCTTGATGAAGTGTGGTCACAGTGGATGGACGCACTCAGAGCCTGCCGAACAAAGCAGTATGTGCCTGATTGCCTTGTTCCGAGAAATCCCGAAACCTGTCAGCCGATATCGCCAAATCCGTTTGACAACCGATTTATCACCGTGGGCAACGATATGTCTGAAAACGGCAACGGCAACAGGATTTACACCGAAAGTCCGCAGATTCAGCACGAAAGCTATTTGAGTTCATACATTACTGCCCTCGACCTCTGCTTACAGGGCATTATATCGCCGTCAACTCTCGGCATTGATACGAAGAAGCTTGATAATGCAGACGCTCAGCGTGAAAAGGAAAAGACAACCCTTTACACAAGGCAGAACCTTGTGAAAATTACGCAGAACGCACTTCAAAGCCTTGTTGCAGTTGTACTCAATGCAGACGGTGAACTTAACGGCAAGGGTATTGTTGAGGGCTTGGAAGTATCCGTAAACTTCGGCGAATATGCAAATCCGAGCTTTGAAAGTCAGGTTGAAACTGTGTCAAAAGCAAGACAGGGCGGTTTGATGTCAGTTGAAACCTCGGTTGACGAGCTTTACGGCGACAGCAAGTCGGAGGATTGGAAAGCCGAAGAGGTGCAGAGAATTAAGGAAGAACAGGGCATTGCAGGCGAAGAAGAAAAATCGGAGCTTGACGATGTGGACCTTACCGACACAGAAGAACCTGACAATAACGCAGATGATGAAGAAAATGCGGAAAATAATGCAGAAAAAACCGAAAGCAATCCCGAACAGAATGATACACAGGTAAACAATGAGTGATTACAATATCAGAGAAGCCTTTGAAAAAATCGAAGATGAACTAATATCATCAATGATAAGAAATTTTAAAAATCATAGAGTTGAAGAAGATAAAAATAATTTTTGTTGGACACAATGGCAGGCTGAACAGCTCAAAAGTCTTGAAGAGTACCGTAAGCACAACGCAAAGAAATTCGGCAAGCGTTTCAAAACCATTAACGGCAAGGTTGAAGAGATGATTCGCACCGCCAAAGCTGACGGAAATGCAAGTCAGGAGGCAGAAATTCTTGAAGCTGTCAAGGACGGTTTCAAAGCCCCGAAAAAGCCGTCAGCACACAGCACAGCCGAATTTTTTAAGGTGAATGACCGTAAACTTGACGCACTCATAAAATCAACCACAGACGATTTAAAGAGGGCAGAAACGGCAGTTTTGCGTATGAGCAACGACAAGTACCGCAAGGCGATTTTTAACGCACAGGTTGCAATGAACACGGGTGCGGTTACATACGAAAAAGCCGTTGATATGGCGTGTAAAGATATGCTCAACGCAGGTCTTAATTGTGTGGAATACAAAAATGGTGCAAGGCACACGCTCTCGGATTATGCGGATATGGCGGTTAAAACAGCCAACAAAAGAGCCTATCTGCGTGGTGAGGGCGAAAAGCGAGCCGAATGGGGAGTATCCCTCGTTGTTGTGAACTCAAGACAGGGCGGTTGCCCCGATTGTGCAAAATATATCGGCAAGGTGTTTATTGACGATGTTTATTCAAACGGCAAAAAGTCAGACGGAAACTATCCGCTTCTCTCAACCGCAATCAAGAACGGTTTGTTTCATCCGAGATGTAAGGACAGCACAAGTACATTTTATCCCGAACTTGATGATTTGGACGCACCGTTGTCTGAAGATGAAATCAAAGAGCTTGACCGTCAGCGAGGAATTGAGGAAAAACAGCAGTATGCACAGCGACAGGCAGAACGCTTTGACCGCCGTGCCGAATACAGCCTTGATGGAGACAATAAACGCATTGCCCAAACCCGAGCCGATGAGTGGCACGATAGGGCGAATACGCTTGAAGAAAAGGCAAAACAATTTTCTTTGAAGACTGATGAACAAAAATATTACAGACCTGTTTTTAAGGAAGATATATCAAAAACTTTTGAACGCAAAATTGAGGGCGAAACAATTACAATTGATACCCACAAGGGAAATACATTGTGTGATAATGTTTATATTTCAGATAAGGTAAAGCTAAAACGAAAAGAACTTCATAATTTTGATATGCAAGTGAGAAAAGCGTTTGATATGCTTGGAGAGGTTGAAACAAGCGGAAAGCCTGAAATTTGTATTGTCACTCCCGAAGAAATGCGAGTAAATGCTATTGCTTCATATATGCCAATGCAAAATGTTCTAAATGTCAATTCAGCATACTTTTCAACAAGTGATTTGTCAGGCTTACAAGAAAACTTGGCTTGTCCGCAAGACGGATTGAGTACAATTCTTCACGAACTGATTCATTGGCAAGACGCTAAAAATTACAGAGCAAAATTCGGAAGTATTAACGATTATTTTGAATATTGCGATTACCTTAATAAAATTTATGCTCCAAAGGTTGAAAAATTGATAAATAACGGTTATAATATAGAGGATATAAGTGAGTATGCTTTTGAATGCTTAAAAGATAAAGCTATGGATGAAGTGTATAACGAGTACAGAGTCAGCAAACTTTTAGGGTGATGATGGTATGAGATTGATACAAACTGAAGAACAAAAATCTCTATGGAATGCGTTTAAGCCGTACCTTGTAACAAATGGTTTAAATGTCACTTTGCGTGAAGATGCTCCACAAGAAGCTAAAGATGCTGAAGCACTTTACAGTAAGCTTAGAGAGAAACAAAAAATGCAATATCTAAAAGATAGTGGCATAATCTAACCGCTCCGTAAAAAGGGCGGTTTTGTTATATGCAATTCACAAAAACAGCATAAAATTACGAATTGAGCATTTTATAATCGACAGCAATGTTGATTATAGGGTGCTTTTTTGCATTTAAACCCGTCGATTTCGACCGGTTTAGAAAGGTGGTGACAGAATGAAAATCAGAGTAACAACAGCATTTAATGACAGGCAGAACGGCTATCTAACTCGACCTGTGAATGAAGTTTTTGAATGCTCCGAGCAGAGAGCAAAGGAACTCATTGACGGCGGTTTTGCAGAAAAGGTCAAGTCTGACGCTCCCCAAAAAGCCGAGAGCCAAAGCAGTTAAAACAGAAAAAACAGAAAAAGCGGATTAAGCACTTTACGAATATGTAAGGTGCTTTTTTATTGTCCGAAGACATTAAACTACGGGAGACACCGTGCAAAACTGAAACAGAGAGACACTCTATAAACTGATTACGGGAGACACCCGAAAAACTGAAAGGATATGAAAAAAATGGCAGAACCAAATCCAACACCAACCCCCAATGAACCGACACCTGCACCGCAGGGAAACGCTCCTGCCTTTGATTACGACAAGCTCGCAAGCCTTATTACAGGCAAACAAAGCGTGACAGAGGACACCGTGTTGAAGTCTTATTTTAAGGAGCAGGGATTGTCAGCCGATGAGATGAAAGAGGCTATCGGTGCTTTTAAAAAGCAGAAAGCCAAGAACACTCCCGACTTTGCAAAAATGCAGTCGGAAGTTGAATCTGCAAACAACGCAAAGCTTATGGCAGAAGTCAACCAGTCGGCAACCCTCGAAGCCGTAAAACAGGGCGTTGACATTGCAACCGTTCCGTATGTGCTTAAAATTGCAGACTTTTCAAAAGCTGTGACAGACGGCAAGGTCAATGCGGAAAAGCTGACAGAGGCTGTTAAAAAGGTGCTTGACGATATTCCCGCACTCAAGGGCAAACCTGCCGAGAACGGCACAGGAGTTAAGAAAATCGGCGGTGACGGCAACGGTACATCGGACGGTACAAAACCAAAGGCAAATGTTCCTACCAAAAAATGGAACAGATTTAATATTTAACCAAAGAAAGGATTGAAAAAATCATGGCAAACACAAATAACTATGCCGAGCAGTTCAGCCCTGATCTGCTCGAAATTCTTGTTCAGGGCACACTTACATCACCATTCATCACTTCAAATGTAAAGTGGGTTGGCGCAAGAACTTTCCACTTCACACAGATGAGCACATCAGGCTTTAAGAACCACAATCGCAACGGCGGTTGGAACAAAGGCAAATATACACAGACAGATGTTCCTTTCACTTGCGAGCACGACAGAGATATTGAGTTCCTTGTGGATAAGGCAGATGTTGATGAAACAAATTCGACTGCAAGAGTTGAGAACATTTCAAAGACATTTGAGCAGACACAGGTTGCTCCCGAAACAGACGCACTTTTCTTCTCAAAGGTTGCAGCAAAGGCTCAGGCAACAGACGGCTACCATTCTTCAACAAAGACATCGGAGTGGACTAAGGAGAACGCTTATTCAAAGCTCAAAACAATTCTCTCTGCCGGCAAGCTCCGCAGATACAAGGCAAGAGGCACACTTGTTGCCTATGTGACATCTCACATTATGGACTGCCTTGAACAGTCAACAGAGTTCACTCGCAAGATTGAGCTTACACAGATTGCAGAGGGCGGTATCGGCATTGAAACAAGAGTGACCGAGATTGACGGTTGCCCTATCATCGAGGTTATTGACGATGAGCGTTTCTACGATAATTTCAACTTTAACCCCGATGACGGCGGTTTTGAGCCTGCAACAGGCGCTCACAAAATCAATGTTCTTGTTGCCTGCGGTGAAACCTGCAAGACTGTTCCGAAGATTTCAAGCATTTACTTCTTTGCTCCCGGCTCACACACAGAGGGTGACGGCTGGCTCTATCAGAACCGTTCACTTTCCGACACATTCGTATTCCCGAACGGCAAGGACGGCAAAATTGACAGCATTTATGCCGATGTTGACACAACGGCGGTTGCGTAATGTATGCCGATTACATTGAACATCAGGGTGGAGATGAAAACAGTATTATCTCTGCCGAACACATTGATGTTCTGACTTTTAACCGCATTGATTTTGAAAAACTTTCGGAAATGCAGAAGAGAATCATCGGCAGAGTGCATGGCAGACTTACTGCTTTTGAAGAAGAAAATGCCGATATGATTTCTTCCTATCTGAAAAGCTATTCAATCAACGGTACATCAATGGAATTTGGCGCAAGCTGGAATTTAATGTGTATCAGCGGAGTGGCAATTCCTGCCGACCTCTATGCGTTGCTAAAATCAACAGGACTTTGTTATCCTGCAATCTGAAAGGTGCGTGAAAACCGTGAAATTTCCGTCACTTGTAAAAAAGCAGTTCTGCAAAACTCCTGTCGAGGTCACAATCTACGGTGAGGGTGTTACCGAAGACGGAGCACCCCTGACCGTGTTTGAATGCAAAAATCTGTATCCCTCCGACAGCTTGTACCCGTCAGCAACCCTGCACGGTGGCTCTGCCTTGTGTAATATGCAGTCAAAGGCAAAGACGGTCTATACCAAAGAGCAGAAAATTGTTCAGGTGTCGGCTGTCTTGCTTTTTGACGGCGACATTGCTCCCGACAGCCCCACTTTAAGCGGTGGCTTTGTAATCCTTGACGGCGTAAAACGAAACATCGTACAGGGTACAAAACACCGCAACCCCGACGGCAAAGTTAATTTTACGGAATTGGATGTGATTTAATGGGATTTTCGGTATCATCAAAAATCAAACTCAATATGCCTGTTGTAAAACAGCTTGATAGGGCAAAGCAACAGGCTCTTGAACAGACAGGTGACGCACTTCTTACACGGGTGAAAAACAAGCAGGTAATGCCGTTTGATACAAGCATACTTCAAGACGATAGTACCGCTGTTGATTATTCACAAAGTGCAAAGGGGATAGTTAAAATTGTGTCAGATACTCCGTATGCAAGACGGTTGTATTTTCATCCCGAGTATAATTTCAGCCGTAAGGAAAACATTGCCGCCGGCGGTAAATGGTTCTCACCGTGGCTTGAGGGCGGTACACGGCAGAATTTTTGCAGTCAAACATTCACTAAAATATATAGGAGAAATACAGGACTTTGATTTACTTATCGGACATCAGAGATTGGCTCAAAAGCGTTACCTCAGCCGAGCATTATTACATCGGCAAGCTTGACAACAAGCAGGACAGGTCCATCGGTGTGTATTCATTAAAGCAGTCGGGAACACCCACAAGGGCAATCGGCGGTGAAAGCACCTACGATACAATAAGCGTGTCTTTGCTTATCCATTACACCGACAACGCAAGAGAAACCGAGGAGTTTGCACGCAGACTTTACGAAACGCTTTACGGCATTAAAAATGTTGAAATTAAGGAACACAAAATCTATATAATCGAACTGCTCACGGAAGAACCCGTTGATGTGGGAACAGACGACAAGGGTGTGTATGAGCAGGTCATTGAAGTTAAATTTTATTACGAAAGGAAGTAATTTTATGGCAAAAGTTGAATCGGGAGTATTCCCGTGCTATGAAAATCAGTTTGCGGTTGGCAAGGCAGGAACAGAATCCGCCACGACAAATATTGCTAACTGCGAAGAATTTTCTGTTGCATTTGACAACGGTGTCGAGGAATGGACAGCCTTTGAAAACGAGGGCTGGAAGTCAAGGCTTATGACAGCAAAGTCAATCACAATTTCGGTAAAGGGCAAGCGTACAATCGGTGACGCAGGCAATGACCAGATTGCCGCCCTTGCATTTGAAAACGGCAGAAAGACAGAAGTTTCGTTTATGTGGACCTTCCCCAACGGTGCAACCGTCCTCTTTAAAAATGCAGTTGTATCCGTTACATCAAACGGTGCAGGCGCAAGCACGGGTGTTGCTCCGCTTGAATTTGAAGTTATGTCAAACGGTAAACCCGTATATACAGCAGCCGCTTAAAAAACGAAAGGAATGAACGATTATGTCAAAGTTAATTGATATTACAGACAAACTTAATTTTGAGGAAAAGCCGAGTGTCAGAGTTAAAAATGTTGACCTTGCAATCAACAATGACGCAGTTTCAATGCTCAAAGTTGCGGCACTTTTTGAGGACGGCAACGGTAAAAGTAAAGATGTTATCGAAATGTATCATCTTCTTTTTGATGAATCCGAGAGAGAAAAGATTGAAAAGTTAAAGCTGAATATGCACGATTTCAACGCCCTTATCAGCGAATCTGCCAAAATTGCAACAGGCGATTTGACTGACGAGGGGGAAGCTCAGACCCCGGCTACGATTTGATTGATGACTTTGATTTAATCGTGTCAAGCTTTCGCTCGGAGTACGGGGTCAGCATTTATTCAAAGGATTTTGCTAAAATGAGTTGGAATGAGTTCTGCTCACTTCTGCAAGGCTTAGGACCCGAAACACCGCTTGCAAGAACGGTTCAAATTCGCCTTGAAACCGACAAAGAAGTCTTGAAAAACTTTACTTCGTCACAGCATAAAATCCGCAACAAATGGCGGTCAAGGAATGTAAAGCACTGTTCAGACGAAGATATGAACACCGTTCTTGCAGAATTTCAAAACTTTTTTGCCAATCTGTAAATTTGTACATAATTTTCACTGTATCTACAAAATTCTTGACAATGTTAATATATAGTGATAAAATGTAACATACACTAACAAATTTATTAAGGAGAGTGTATGTTTATGAAATGTCCACATTGCGGAAACGAATTAAAGGGCGATGCAAAATTTTGCGACAAGTGCGGTGCAGGCTTTGGCGGAAACGATTCAACCTCGGCAACCGTAAATCCTGTAAATGCGAAGAAGAAAATTTACAAGCGTTGGTATTTTTGGGTTATTATCGTTGTTGCTATTATGATTGTTGGCGGTGTAAACGGTGCAATTAACGGTAACAGCGGTTCAAACAAATCAAAGCAGGAAACTACTGTTGCAAATCAGAGTTCAGAAAAAACAACTGAAAAAGCGACAGAAGCACCGACCACAAAAGAAGTTGCAACAGAAAAGCCTACTAAAGACCCGAAGAAGGTTGAAAAAGAATTTAAAGACGGTTGCAAAACAGTCGACTTTAAAACTCTTTCAAGAAACCCTGACAAGTACAAAGGTAATGACTACAAGTTTGAAGGTCAGATTATTCAGGTTCAGGAAGGCTGGGGCGATTCGGTTGACCTGAGAATCAATATAACCAAAGAAGAAAATGAGTATCTTGATGAACCATTGTGGACTGATACAATCTACGCAACTGTAGAAATTCCTGACGGTGCGGACAAACTCCTTGAAGATGATGTAATCACATTCTGGGGAACTTGTGACGGCGACTATACATATGAAACCGTAATGGGCAACAATGTGTCACTTCCGAAAATCGACATCAAATACTACGAACTCAACAACTAAAACAAAAAGCCACTCCAAATGGGGTGGCTGTTCTTTTGCAAAATTTTATTAGCGTACATCATAGCGGTGTGCGCTGTTTTTATGCCTGTTTTTAAAGAATCTAAAATGAAAGGAAGTGGTGAATATGGCGACAAAGGCGGGTGAAATTGAGCTTGATGTCAGGCTTACAGGTGATGATATTTCCAAAACATTGCATAAGATTTCCGATTCAATTACAAAAAAGTTTGATTCGGCGTTTTCAAGTCTTTCAAAAGATTTTGAAAATGTAAGCACGGATATGAAACAGTCCTTTTCAAAGGTTGCGGAGGGCGTTTCTCAGAAAACCGAGAAAGAGTTTTCAAACATCAAAGGCAGCGGTGAGCAGTTAAGCAATTCGGTTTCATCTTCGTTTAAGAAAATAGGAATGGCTGTGGTTGCCGCTTTTTCTGTTGCTAAAATCAAGGAGTTCGGTCAGCAGTGCATTGAATCGGCTGCGGAAGTCAATGCGGCAAATTCGCAGTTTGAGCAGACATTCGGTACAATGCAGTCGCAGGCAGAATCAGCCATTCAGAGCGTTGCCGATCAAAGCGGTATTCTTGAAACCCGATTACAGGGTGTCGGCACAAGCATTTATGCCTTTGCAAAAACTACGGGTATGGACAGTTCAAGTGCTTTGGGTATGATGCAGGAGGCTTTGCAGGTAACAGCCGACAGTGCCGCATATTATGACCGTTCGCTTGAAGACACCGCAGAAAGCCTGAAATCGTTTCTCAAAGGCAACTTTGAAAATGATGCCGCACTCGGTTTGTCCTGTACTGAAACCACACGAAATGCGGCGGCTAATAAGTTGTATGGCAAGTCATTTATGGATTTGTCGGAATCGCAGAAACAGCTCACGCTTTTGCAAATGGTTAAGGACGCTAATCAGCTTTCGGGTGCTATGGGACAGGCAAGCCGTGAAGCAGACGGTTGGGAGAATGTAACAGGCAACCTCAGAGAAAGTTGGAAACAGCTCCTTGCCGTAGTCGGTCAGCCTATTCTTCAGGTGGCAACTCAGGTTGTAAAGCGGTTGAGTTCCGCACTTGCAACTTTAACGGAATATGCCAAAGGTGCGGTTGAATCGCTTTCAAAGGTCTTCGGCTGGGATACAGGCAACAACACCGCAAGCAATATCAAATCTGCGTCCGATTCTGCCAAAAGCCTTACGGATACGGCAGATGACAGTTCAAAGTCACTTGATAATGTTCAGAAAAGTTCCGAAAAAGCAAAGAGAAGTGTTGCGGGCTTTGATAAGCTGAATGTGCTTTCAAGTACCGATAGTTCTTCAAAGTCAGATACATCTTCATCAAAAAGCTCATCGGGCGGTTCATCGGGCGGAGCTGTTGCAAAGAATGTTGTCAAGGACACAAGCAAAAACCTTTCGGGGGCATTCAAAAATCTATACGAAAAAAGCGGATTCAAAGGCTTTGTCGAGAATGTACAGAAAGGTATTAACAAGGTTGACTGGTCAGCTATAGGCAAGAACTGCAAGACCGTTTTTGATAATGCTGTTCCCATAGTTCAAAAGGCATTCGGCACAATGCAAAAGGTCGGTTCTGCAAAACTCGGGGCAATCGGCTCTGCATTCGGAGCGGTTGCGACAATCGGCGGAAAGTCGTTTCAGACCATTTCAGGCGGTGTTGCTAAGTGGATCTCAAAAGACAGGGAAAAGATTATCGGCTTTATCAACACCATAGGCAACAATCTTACAAACGGCTATAACAACCTTTCAGCCTTTTTTGATAATTTCGGTACACTTGCAGGCAATGCAATTGACAATGTTCGCCCTCAAATGGAAGAATCAATTTCCAATCTTTTAAGCGATCTTACAACCTTTGCGGGCTCAGTCGGCGAAGTTGTTTCGGGTGCGTTTTCAACTGCAACCGAAAGCCTTGTTGAATGGACTGAAAATGACGGTGCAACAATCACTGAATTTCTCGAAAATTTACAATTGCAGTTTGCAGATGTGTTTAACTTTATCGGTCAAATTTTCGGAGATATCGGAACAATTATCAGTAATTGGTGGAACGGCAACGGACAGCAGATTTTTCAGAATATCTGCAATATGTTTACCAACATTGGCACAACCCTGATGAATGTTTACAATCAATGGATTAAGCCTGCGTGGGATTTTATCGTAGCAATAGTAAAGTCAGCTTGGGAAAACTGGCTGAAGCCTGTTTTTGAGGGTGCAATAAACTTCTTCGGCAAGGTTGCAGACTGTGTTTCAACCGTGTGGAATAACTTCCTGTCACCGTTTGTAAACTGGCTTGTCAGCTTTTGGGGACCTATATTTCAGAATGTTTTCAATGCCGTAAAAAGGGTGTTTGATAATGTGTTTACATTTATCGGTGGGTTGGTTACCTCTATACAGAAAACATTCGGCGGTCTTATTGACTTCATTACAGGTGTTTTCTCAGGCGATTGGAAAAAAGCATGGCAGGGTATCTACGACTTCTTCAAAGGTATTTGGGACGGCATTTGTGCCGTGTTTAAGTTTATTATAAACGCTATCATTGACGGCATAAATGCGTTGTGGACAGGTATTTATAATTTCGTTTCGGGTGTTGTTAATTCAATCGGCGGAATAGCCGGTATTATCGGAGCGGCTTTTGGACAGGATTGGAGTTTTTCAATGCCTGAAAATCCGCCTCTCATTCCGAGATTTGAAGAACCCACGGAATCACCGGCACGAAAATTTGCAAAAGGCGGTATTGTTAAAGCTCCGACACTTGCGGTTGTCGGCGATAACGCAGGTGCTAACAGCGGTAACCCTGAGGTTATTTCTCCTCTTAACAAGTTACAGGGTATGCTCGACAATTCGGGCGGTCAGGATACAGTGATTCTCACACAAATTCTTGACCTGCTTAAACGCATTTATGAAATGTTCATTATCTTTCGCAATAACGGTGGCAACACTTATTCGTTTACTGCCGAGCTTGAGGGTTCAACGCTTTTTGAAGAAATGATAAGACAGGATGAGCTTTACAGACGCAGACACAACGGTAAATCCGCATTTGCATAAAGGGGGAAATGATATGTCAAATTATAACGGCTATTTGCTTAAATTCGGAAACAACATAATGCCGAATAAGTACATTACCGCATTTTCGTCAACTCCGAATCAGCGACTTGAAACTTCTGCGGAACGAGATCAGAACGGTACGCTTCAAAGGGCAACGCTGCCAAATTACAAAACAAAAATTTCGTTTTCAACTCACATTCTTCATCTTGACGAAAAGATTGATTTTCAGTCGATTATCAACCTCTCAATGGCGAATAAGTTACAGAGGAAGTGCAGGGTAACTTATTGGAACGATGAAACGAACAGCTATTACACCTCTTATTTTTATATTCCCGATATTGAATATACCGTAATGGATGCCGAAAAGAATGATATAACCTATCAGCCGATTACTGTTGAGCTGATTGAGTATTAAGGGGTGATTCTTAAAAATGCTTGTATCTAAAGAAATTGCTGATAAGCTGAAAACAAACACACTTTACAACACCGTTGCCCTGCATTCTCCTGACGGCAGTTTTGAGGATATAACAGGTGAAAGTATCGTGCTTGACAGTTTTTCGCTTGAAAATGAAATCGTTGAAAAAGAATTGAAATTCGGCGGTTGCATAGCCTCTGAAATGAGCGTGAAACTCATTGATTATGATTGCTCGGCTTTGATAGGAAAGACGGTACAGGTCATCATAACGGCAACATATCTTGAATCAGAGTTGTATCCGTCAGATGATTTGTACCCGTCAAATACTCTTATTTGTCCTGCCGAAACAGGAACGGTTGAATGTCCTGTTTTCTACGGTAAAATTCAGTCGGCTCAAAGAGATAAAAAACAGCGTAACATCGTCAAAATCACAGCCTATGACGCTTTTTATGATATGTCAAAGGTGGATATGTCTTTGTGGTTTGCAGGCAAAGAGAACGAGGACGGCAGTTTTGCTTATGGTTATGCGCACTATCAAAAAGACGATAATTTTAAGAACTTTTATTCAATAATCGCAGAATTTGCCAAAGATTATGCAATTACAGGGGTTTCACCGCCGAGCTTATCTGTCTTTAGTGTACCGCTGAAATTTGATGATACCTGCGTGGAAAAGGTTATAAAGGACATTACCTTGTCAGATTTAATCCAAGCTTATGCAGAATTAACTTTGAGCTTTGCCGTTATAGATGCCGACGGAAAAATGCGTTTTAAAAGGCTGTATTCTCAATCTTCCGTTGAAACAATCGATTCGTACAAAGATTTATCCTTTGAAGATTACGAACTTGAGCCTATCCGTATGTACAGTGCTAAGTTTGCTGATAAAAAAGCGTTTTTGTATGGCAACAGTAACGATTTTTCGTGGTATGTTTCCGATAACATTTTGATGAGGTGCAGAACAACAGCAAGTGATATCGGCACAAAATATAATTCTGTTAATTTTTTTGGTGATGTATATAAATACCGCCCGACAAAAATTAAGCTGTTTTCGTATTGGTGGCTTGAGGCAGGCGATAAGTACACAATTAAAACTCCGTTTGAAGATTTGCCGACAATCGAAACATTTGTGTTCAATAAGAAAATGGACGGATTTATAACTGCCCTCACATCAAAGGGCGAAAAACGATTAGGAAAGGAAGTAAAAGAAAATGAACAAATACAATAAAATTGTCTTTGTGAACGGCTCTGCTCCGCCCCTCAATGCCGACAACCTCAACCATATGGACGAGGGGATTGAACAGGCAACAGACGGGGCAATTGCACTTGAAACCGAAATAGCCACGGCAAGAGGCGGTCAAAATTCACTCGGAGCAAGGCTTGATACAGTCGACACAAATCTTGCAAAAAAAGCTGATAAAGCCAATACTCTCGCAGGGTACGGCATTTCAGACGCATATACACGAGAAGGAACAGATAAAAAACTTGCCCGAAAGCTCGATTCAATGCCGTTCGACAGCGAACCAAAAAATAACAGCCCGTGTTACCTCACAAGCGGAGCAGTTTACAACGCTCTGCTTGTGAAAGCAGATAAAACCGCCTTGGCGACTAAATACGATTCGTCAAATATTGAAAGTGGTACATCAACACTCACACCGTATTCAACCGTCACCGATAAAATCAAAAGTGCAAACTGTACATATAAGACGATTGGTGACATCGTAATCGTCAGTGCAACGGTCAAAATGAACGCAGTATCTCTTGGCGGCAATAGCATGTGTCCGCTGATTGATTTGCCGTACAAATGTATTTCCGAGGACAATGTTTTTTGTGTCGGTATTTCAAACCTTGGCAAGCTCTTTAAATTTGCCATTCCGAAAAATAACACTTGGCTACAGTTTTCAACTCAGGATAAGACGGCTTACACATTTGCAGACGGCGAGCAAATTAATGTGATTTGCTTGTACAAAATTAAATAACGGAGGTATGAAAAATGGAACTTAAAGAAAAAATCACACTCGATATGCTCACAAAGGACAGCGTGTCGGTACTCAGACAGCAGTTTTTGACCTTTAACGGTGAAGAAATGCAGGTCGGCGGAAACATCCGCAACGCATACATGAACAGCAAATCGGGCAGAGAACAGCTTAAAACGGTGCTGTCAGACGAATATTACAATGCTGTCATGGCGGTGTGGGGCGACAATCCAACCGTTGATGAGCCGATAGAAAGCGAGATCGAAGTAAAATGACACCCGAAGTAATTGTATCGGTTATATCACTGTTTGGTACTTTAGTTGGCACGCTTGGTGGCATTTGTGTAAGCAACCGAATGTCGAACTATCGCATTGAACAGCTCGAAAAGAAAGTTGAAAAACATAACAATCTCATTGAGCGCACATATGCGATTGAACAGCACAATGCGGTTGTGGACGAAGAAATTAAGGTTGCCAATCATCGGATTGAAGACCTCGAAAAAATCAGCGAAAGGAAAGATTGAAAATGAAAAAGATTTTCACCAGAAATTGGGCGAAAGCAACAGCCGTCAGAGCTATTAAAACGGTCGCACAGACAGCTATTGCAACAATCGGTGTATCTGCCGTTATGACAGATGTAAACTGGCTTGCAGTAGGCTCGGCATCTTTGCTTGCAGGTGTATTGTCTGTGTTGACAAGCATTGCAGGTTTGCCCGAAGTTTCGGAAAACTAACTAAAATAAAAGGATAGCCCAGTTGAAAATTAAATTTCTTCTGGACTATCTATATTTTTTAGATTATTGTTACGAAATTACTGGTATGCCGGTTATATATGGTGGAAGTCCATCTGGGTAAAGTTTAATGAGATTTTTGTAATTTCTTTTATAGTTTTCATTATTTTTGATTGATTTCTGCCATTTGCGTACTGCATTAAGAATATTATTGCAAAAAAGCTTAACATCAATATTTAAGGCATCATTTATAACATTGTTATGCATAGTTATGCCATGACAAGCTGGAGCTAAAAATATAATTCGTGAATATGTAGAATTTTCGTGTGTGGTTTGTGCTTGATGCACATATGAACAACGGAAATAGTAACAATCCTTGCCGGAAATAGATAGATTGCCCGGTTCTTTTGCGTAAGTGTCATACCAAGCAATATATTTATGTTTTTTTGCTACGCCGTCATTTGACTGCAGTGCTCCACAAATATCGGGCAATGTTAGAGAAGCTTGCAACGCTAAATAGTATAGTTTAGCGTCTAATGCCCGTTCAATTTCTTTTAAAATCAACTCCATATGATTCACCTCCCTTCTATTATGAATTATACCATATTATATATAAAAAATGTAGTAAAAGTGGGGAGTGCATAAAATAAAAACGAAAGCGAGGAATAATTATGACAAATGCAAATTTTATTAAACTTGCAGTATCAGAGGTAAACAAGTATGTGTTAAATCACTTAGATAAGTCAGATGATACACCTGATTTTGACACTTTTGTAGTGTGGTCATGTAAGACTTTGCAAAACCATAAATGCCTTATCAGCACAACATTACACGACGGGATGTATTACGAATGCACCTACAACGGCGATAAAAACGAAATGTATCTTGATGCATACAAAAAGTTTGAAAACAAAAAAATTATTTGCGAAAGTGAGGAACGACTATGAGTAATTCAAAACTTGTAAATTACACTAAATTATCGCCAAATCACAGCGGTAAGCGTACACACAGCATTGACCGAATCACTCCGCATTGTGTTGTAGGTCAGTGCAGTGTCGAAACCCTCGGCAGCATTTTTATGAATACAGCCTGTGAGGCAAGCTGTAACTATGGAATCGGCTATGACGGCAGAGTGTTACTCTGTGTCGATGAGGGCAATCGTTCTTGGTGCAGTTCATCAAATGCAAATGACCAGAGGGCGGTGACAATCGAATGTGCAAGCGACACGGTAGCTCCGTACACCATGAACAGTAAGGTGTATAGCAAACTTATTGCACTCTGCGTTGACATCTGCAAGCGTAACGGCAAGACTAAACTGCTTTGGTTCGGTAACGAGGACAAAACTTTAAACTATTCGCCAAAATCAGGCGAAATGGTCTTGACTGTACATAGGTGGTTTGCAAATAAATCCTGTCCGGGCGACTGGCTCTATAACAGGCTCGGCAATCTTGCAGACGAAGTAACCGCACAGCTAGGCGGTAAAACAACAAACACGGAGGTAGAAGAAATGATTAAATACGGCGCACACAATACAGCAACACTTGCGTTCAAGAAGCAGTTAATTACTTTATACAATATGAGAATCATCAAGACGAAAGTCGATAATTCAAACGGTTTCGGTGACGGCACTTTGAAAGCTGTAAAAGAGGCACAGAGAGCAGGTAAGGTCATGGTTGATGGTATTGTCGGTGAAAAGACAATCAATGCTATCTATCATCTCATCAATGACGGCATCAGGGCGAAAGACAGCAAAATCGCCAACGCAAAAAAAGCACTCAGCTGATTAAAACCTAAAGAACATTCAACACATAATTGCAAAAAAATCCCCCTCATCCGCCGTAAAAAGCGAGTGAGGGGTTTTGTTATTTGTTATTATTTTCTGTTGCAATCCTTTCGAGCTCACGGATTACAAGTTTTTCAACATAGGTAGGAGGGGTTCGCTTGCCAGTTTCCCAGTTTTCAATTGTTCTTTTGGGAATTTCAAAAACTTCGCTCATTTTAGCTTGGGTTAATCCTGCGTTGAGCCTTGCTTCTCTAATCGTCAATTTTATCAACCCCTTTCATAAAACCATCAATCCAAATGACCTTGCCTGTCTTATATCGGCGGAAGTGCCCTCGAACTTGGAACACACCTTCAGGGCTTCTGTGACGACCAACTGAGGCTGCATATAATTGGTTCTGGAAAGGTCTGAACACGATTGTTTTGTCGCCTTTTTGATTTGTTCCGACAGCGGAAAATTCTCGCTTATCTCGGTCAAGAAAATTCCCATACCATAAGAAAGCGTTTGTGTGAACATACGAAGTTATCAAGGTCATCATTAGATTAAGCTGTTCTTGGCTCATTTCAGCTTCTTCTGCAAGTTTATAATGAATTTGAAAATCGTTCGCACCTTTGGGAGTAGGAAAGAACTCGCCTTTAGCGAACAGTTTTTTGTTGATTTTCAGAGAAAATCTTCTTTGAAGCTCTTTTGATTCGACATATAGCACGTATTCAGGATTATCTTTTTTTCGTATTTCACACTTGCGAAAAAAAGGTTCAGCTAAGGAACATTTCAATCTGTCTTTGTCAGCCCATTCTCTAAGATAGAAATAGGCTGATTCTTCGATGTATATGGTATTCAAGAGATGATTTCAGCTCCTTTGACATCGTGAAAAGTTACATTCGGATTTTCTGTTCCTAATGTATATTCATCACTTTCATCGTCTTTATATATCACTTCGGCAAGACCGATGCATGAATTATATTCACGATAAGTGTTAACTACCTCATATGTGCCGTTATAATCATTAATCCATGTTCCTTTTTTAAGATTTTTGAAATCGTTAAATGTTTTGATTTTCATAGTGTTTTCTCCTTTTTTTACTTAAACGAAATCTGACCAGTGGTCGTTAAAAAGTTCAACTGCTCTGTCGTAATCATCTGTATAGATAACTTTGTGGTTGGAATCATCGGGAACATCTTCTTCAACAAGAACAGACTTCGGAATCCACATTGTTTTGCGTTGGTAACAACCAACATTAAGCATTGCATATACAGCTTTTTCAGTCTCTTTCAAAATTGCAAAGACATAGCACATTGTGATGTTCCTACCAAGCTCATTTGCTACCTTGTTAGCAAACCAATCTTTAACTGCGATTTCCTTATTTTCCATTCTTGTCATTTTGATGTCCCCTTTCTTTATCTTGACTATATTATATCACCCATTGAGTGATATGTCAAGTGTTTTCTTGAAATATTTTTTAAAAAAGTAAATATTTTTTTAATTGCAATAATTACTACAGATTTACTACAGACACAGTTTAAAAAGTCCGAAAATGCCGATAAATACTGACTTTTTCAAAATTAAGCGCATGACTGTTAATCATGATGTCACTGGTTCGAGCCCAGTTGGGGGAGCCAAGAGAAAAGTCAGTAATTGAGCCATAAACGGCTTGTTTACTGGCTTTTTGCTTTGTTTATAATATTTTCAATTTTCAAAATTATTCACTTCTTTTTATACCTTTTAATCTCTTATACTACAGATAAACTACAGATTTTCCATAATAAAAACCGCCCGAAATGTAATCGGACGGCTTTTTTTACGCCAATAATTTGATCGCATTGTAAAGAGTGTCAACCTCTTGGATGATGTAGTGGTCAATATCAACCTTGTAATCTGTATGGCCCATAAGTGCGATAATATCTTCTTCCCTTGCTCCTGCCGCTGACATACGGGTGGAAAAGGTTCGACGGCAAGAGTGCGGAGTAAATTCATCACCCAACCCGAGGGCTTGCATCGCCGGACGAAAAGCGTACTTTAAGAAATAATCCTTGTTCATCGCTTTACCAAACTCTGAACCTTCGTGTGTTCGGCAGAAGATTGTTTCACCGTTATTATTTATGCAATTCTGAACGAGCTGTTGTATTTTAGGATGTATCGGCACTATTCTGTCCCTGCCGGCATCTGTTTTCTTACCGCCGACAAAATAATGTATACCGGAATCAGTTACTTTGTATTTGTCAGGCGTTAGCTCAAGAAACTCGGAAACACGAAAGTTGACATAGCACATGATGTATATGTAGTCCATATATGGTACTTTACCCACATTTTGCTTGATGAGTTCAAGCTGCACTTCTGTAAATCTTGTAGCTGTGGTTTCTTCCTGTTCAGGTAATTCAATAAAGGCTGCATAGTTTTTGTTTACGATATCCTCTTTCATTGCAAAGGTGTACAGCGTAGTGAGCAGACACTTGACTTTATGCAACGCCGAGTAGCCTAAGCCTTGGCAGATTTTCGGTGTGCTTGTGACTTTGTAGGTACCTTTACCATTAGGTAAGAGATATTTTAATTTGCCTTCTGCACCGACCTCGTGATGCGGATTATCGTAATAATCCACGATGTACTGATAGTCTGATGTGCGTAAATCCCTAAATTTACGCTTATACAAGGGCTTTAGTTTGATATAAGCACTTGCGTAGTTGCTTTTTACGCTGTCACCAAGTTTTTTATATGCTTTAGTTTTTACCCATTTATCGTGTAATTGCTCAAGTGTCATATTAAAGCCATTGACGGGATTGTACTCATAATCTTTGAGTGCGTTTTCTGCCTCTCGCTTTGTGGCGAAAGTTCCCAAATAAACTTGTTTCCCTGTGACAGAGCTTGCAGCGGCATACGGTTTTGATTTGCTGTCTTTGCGAATGTAAATGCTTCCTGTACCTTTTGTTCTGCGCCTGTTTTTCGGCTTGTCAGATGATTGATTTTTACCGCAGTAAGGACAATACGCAAAATTGTCCTGCAATTCTCGGTTACACCGTCGGTTTATACATTTTTTCATCATTTTGCTCCTTAAAAAAGGGTGCAAAAATCCCCTGCAAAATATTGTAATTTTCGCAGGGGTGTGGTACAATATATTTGCTAAGAAAAATGCACCATTGCACCCGTTGTAATGGTCTCCGCTCTATCCTGTTGGCGCAGGGTAGGGCGGATTTTTTTATTTTATTTTACTTTCTTGCTGACAAGGTTCATTTTAACGTCATTATCATAGGTATCTGTATCGAAATATATTAAATCAGCTCCTACGGTTGATGGATTGAAGTTTTTACAATCTTTCACACTGACTTCAATCATGCCCTCGCTGTGTGCTGAAATCGGAGCGCTACAGACTAACTTGTTGTAGCTTCTTCCGTCTAAGATGACGGTGTCGGCTTGTACGGTTATAGATTTATCCATTTTATTTTTTATATAAAAATGAACATCAACTTCTTCATCCGAATAAGGAGCCTGCTCCGTATCGCTGTAATAAACGGCTATGTCGCTATCTGAATAAAGCTCGGTTAAAGTGTCTTTAAACTCTGTAGGTTTTTCGGTAGGCGGTTCTGTTTCGGGTTCAGTAGCTTTTTCTGCTGAATCTTCTTCAGGTGAACGAACATCTTTTGAAGAATATGTTATTATAGAATTAACAATGATGTCTTCATAAAAATCAAATTCTTCAGATTGCTCATCGCCTTCGGTTGTGAAAAGCATACAACACAAATAATTCTTCGTCACCCACACATACATTGTGCCGTAATACTTATCTCCGGATAATTCCAAATTTGCTATTACACGATAAGCGAGAAAGTCATCTATATGAGTTGTAGTTCTGCTTATTTCTTCAAAGTCATCAAACGAATTTGCAAAGCCATCAAGAAAGCTGTCTACATAGCCTGAGGTAAATTGAGATGGTGAAATATTCGATTGAGATGAACTTATATACAGCCTGTTTCCGTCAGGGTCGTAAAAATAATGGTAACCGTCATGAGCTTTATGCGTCCACTCTTTAGGAATATCAATAGAAAAAGGAGTTATATCATACCACTCAAACAAATCGGTTTCTGAGGTATCGTTAGAGGTTTGATTGGTAGAAGTTGTTACCGGTTCTTGAATATCAGGTTGGTTGCTACATTGCGAAATGGCAGTTACCGCAGTGGTGGTCAATATCAAAGCTATCAGCAAAGCAATGTAAAAATGTGGAGTGCGATATATAGGCTTTTTTTCAGTCGTTTTTTCAGCTTCTCCCGTAGGGCTGAATTTGTTTTTTTGATATGTATGGCATATCGGGCAAAATACTGAATTATTCGGTATGATGTTACCGCAACTTTCACACTTGCAGGGTTCTGTGTTTTTAGATTCGTCGTCTTTAAACAGAGCAACCTGTTCAATCTTCGCTCCGCATTCGTTACAGAACTTTGCACCGACAGGAACCTCAGAACCGCATTTTTGACATTTCATTTATAAACCCTCCTCTTTTGATATATATATTGACAATATATATATCATGTATTAAAATAATATTAGAGAGGTTCAGACTTCTCACTATTCCTATTTTACCTACCATAGTTGCCGCTATGGTAGGTTTTTCTTTTTGTTGATAAAATCCGCAAATTGCTCCTTTACTTGCCGTTCAAGAGGGTGCAGATAAAAGGCTTTTCTGCGTTCGAGTTCTGCTATTCGTTCAGCCCTGTAGGTCGCCGCCTCAAGACTGATGTTGCATAATTCTGCAATAGCAGCGGAAGTTAGTGCGTGCAATTCGTGAAGGACACAGGCAGGGGCGAGTAAATCCCGAGCAAATACATTTGCTGAATGTTCGGCATCGTCGATTGTTGCAAATCCGTTGCCGTCTTTGCTGAACAAATGGCCTAAAAATATATGACCGAGTTCGTGTGCGATTGTAAATCTACAACGCTGAGGAGATTGCTCATCGGCATAGACGATATACAACTTATCATTTTGTATAAGCGTTGTACCGCTCTCGTTTTTGCTTAGCAGATTGGCCACCGAATTTTTCAGTAAAACAATGTCGGCTTGCTTAGCTATCTGACTGACTTTAACAGGCAGACTGTTTATATTATAATCAATCAAACATTGCCAAGAGGCATTGCGTGCATTTTTATATTGTCCATAATTCAAGTTTTACCACCTCATAGGTATTGTAACCTATGAGGTGTTTTTTATTATGTACTTATAAATCTGTATCGTCAGGCTCAAACTTACTAAGATCAGGTAAATTTACTATTTCGATAGGCTGATTGTTGCCGTCACTTCGTGCGGCTTTTACGGTTGGTATTAGATTATTGTTTAAAGACGACACCAAGTCAGCTTGATTTATACATCTTCTATATTCAATATCTAATATTTTATCAACTACTTCTTGACCATAGTTGTCAAGTGCACGGTATTTTTTTATTAAACCTTTTTCTGTTCCAGTAAATTCAGAAACTTGTTTTGTATGAACTTTATTTATTAAATCACTAAAATTTATTCCATATATATTACACAATGAAACAAGAGATTCTATGTCAATTTTGCTTTTCGCTCTTTCCCAACTACTTATGTTAGCAGCTGAGCATCCGATAAGTTCTGCAACTTCAGATTGCTTCATATCAATCGACTCTCTTGCTCCTTTTAATAGATTACCTAAATGAGTATAATCAAATATCATTTGAATAACCTCCTCTTTGAGTTTATTATACAAGCGAAATTTGAAAAAGTCAATTATTTTTTAAAGAAAAATCAAAAATAATTTGAAAAAACCGTTGACAATCAAATCAAATTTGTATATAATCAAATTGTAATCAAATTTAATTTGAAAAGAGGTGAAAAAAATGAATTTGTATTTAGCTATCGGGTCGTATCTTGAGAATAACGGCATCACGCAAACATATTTATCAGAACGTTCAGGGATGACAACCAATGCACTTAACTTATCGTTAAAAGGTAAACGCAAACTCACAGCCGATGAATATATCAAAATTTGTGATGCTTTAAAAGTCCCTTACGATTTGTTTGTGAAAAAATTGTGAACAGCTTAACGAAAGGAATGATAAAAATGGCACTAACCATATATGCGGTAGTTGCTACCGTAGCAGTAGTGGCGATTATAAAAGCTGTAAAATGGAAAATTGCTACAAGAGCAATGGTGGTTTATTGTACGAAAAATTTTAGAATACCCACAGACAAAGAACTTGCCGACTGCTCCAAAGAAGCCGCCGGCAAGACAATAAGATTTAAAGGATTTGAGGTGATAAAAAATGCTCTCAAAAATCATGATAAGCCGTAATTACAAAAAGAGAAAGCACGGTGTAGTCATACACTTGAATAACTTTGCGAGCGAAGAAGAAAAAGCAAAGGTAATAAATGAGATAAAAACCGTGTTACATCGTAATAACTACAAAAGCAAAAATGCGATTTCATACAAAATAAAAATCGGCTGAACAATAAATTCAACCGATTGAAAAACAATAATTATTCGATGTTATAAAGGTCATCATAGCCTACATCAATAGGATCGGTAGCATTGCAGGCTTCAAGACATAGAGCCTTAGGAATATCTTCATCAGGTTCTTCTTCAAAGATTGAAAGAGTTACATAAACCATACCATCGTCTTTCATCAACTTTACCTGTTCGTATAATTCCGAAACTTTGACTTTGATTCGACACATTGTTATCACCTCCTTAAATTGATTATAACATTAAAAAGCTTCATACACAACAAGAAGAAAGGAATGGTAAAAATGATTGATTGTTCAAAAACCGAAAATTATTTCGCTGAAAAGCTGAGGATGACGAAAAGAACAAGGGAGGAAGGATGCAAAATTAAATGTTCCGAGTGTCCGCTGTCCTGTCAGAATAACGGGACATCTGAATTTACGAGCTGTATAACTTTTGAAATGCTCTATCCCGAAAAGGCAATCAAAATCGTTCAGAGGTGGTCGGATGAACATCCGCAGAGGACTTATTTGAGCGAATTTCTAAAGAATTATCCGAATGCAGAGCTTAATTGCGGAGTACCAAGAATTTGTCTAAAAGAATTAGGAGCTATTTCGGGTTGTGCAAAAACAAAAAAAGGTGACTTCTATATTAGCTGTCATAGTTGTTGGAAACAGCCTTTGCCAGAAAGGGAAGAAAAATGAGTAAGTGGAATAAAAAGAAAAAGGCAATGCCAAATCGACAATTGCCTTTTGAACACCCTGCTTATCCTATTCAGAGCGATTTTTATGAAATTTCTTTAGAGAAATACGACGGAGAACTACCGATTCATTCGGTGCAAATGTCCTTTGTACTGCCCTATGACGATTGGTGCGAATTTTCAAAGTCAAACCTTTACAAACATTTTCAGGAGTATCTTCAGGAACTAAAAAGACGAGATAACCTGCATGTGAAGAAAGCATTGGAAGATTGATAGGTAAATGCTCGTTGTAAGTGGGTACATAATAAACTTTACCATTTCTAACATGTTCTAAAGCCAGCACTTCAAATGTAAATGTGGTTTCATCATAAATTCCGCTGTCGAGGATAACTTGCAGGTCGGTAATAGTAATAGGCAGGTTAGATTTATTGTTTGTTTGATAATGTAAAATTAGTTTTTTCTGTCCTCTTGCATACGGACGAAGAACGCATTCTTTTATTTGAATTTCTAAATTAATTCTGCGTGACAGCAAATATTGAATTAGATTTATCAGAGAAATCAAAAAGCCTAATATACCTAAAATTCCACTAATTACAACCCACATAATAATCAACTCCTTTGCTTGATTATAACACCAAAAAATTCAATATACAACAAAAATGAGGTGATTAAATGAACGACAAAATCCTTATCAACCCTAAAACAAATCAGGAGTACAGAGATGTACCGCCGACCGTGGCGGCTGAATATCTCGGAGTTGCTCTCAATTATGTTTATGAGGGGCTAAAAAAACAAACCCTGCCCATCGGTTCAGCCGTACAGAGCGACAAAGGGCGTTGGAGCTACAACATACCGATTGACCGGCTAAAGGCCTATGCAAGCGGTGCAGATATATCCTTACTGACCACACTGCTCAACAAATTGATCGGCAGCGGAAATACAATCAACGAAAGGACGGCGTAAAAATGATAAATTCGCCGTGCTACGGCTGTCAGATACGGACAACAAGATGTCATACAGATTGTGAAAGATATCTTGAATACAAATCAAAGTGTGACAATCGCCGAGCCGAACGCTCTAAGAATTATGACTTTTTTAATTACATCAGTCATAAAATCGACATCAATACGAGATGTCGAAAACTAAATAAATGAAAGGACTTTATAACGAATGTGGCATTTAAGAAACTACGAGACGAAAAGATCGCTCAGAAAAAAGTATAAGCATTGCAAAGAGCAACTCGAATACACACGAAAGAGCCTCAGCACGAAAAGTGATGAGCTTGAAACAGCACACAGCGATATTGACTTTTTTAAGGTCAGAATCATCAAGGCGCTTAATGAAGTTAATAAACTTTGTGAGGGCAACAATCTGTTTTTACCGCCTGAGATTGAACGCATACAGGTTGAGCTTGCGGTCACAGATGTGATTGACATTAAAGAAACCTCCAAAGGCTTTATTTGCGTAGCGGTTGAGGAGTGCAACCGATGAATTTTACAGGCAAAGAAAAAGACCGTTGATTGCTTGCACTACAATCAACGGTCGGCAAATAACACAAGGCTATCTGCGTACAAATACAGTCCAACATTATTATATCAGATGACCTTGCGAAAATCAAGGAGATTATATAAATGAATAAAAAATCTAAATTACAAATGATACCCACTGACAAACTTAA
>OIVQ01000131.1_pt1 | contig 28658 bp, 23 predicted proteins | sample 1587271 | NCBI WGS metagenome assembly OIVQ01 (sample SAMN02675044, study PRJEB24791) | human gut metagenome, SKBSTL002 | isolation source: stool | host: Homo sapiens | place: USA
CGGGCAGGTTGATGCTGCGGCTCTCGATGCCGCACTGCGCACAGTCGTTGATCTTGCCGCGGACGTAGACCTGGCTGGCGGGGTTCTCGCCCACCTGAATGACCGCCAGGCAGGGGTTGATGCCCTGCGCTTTCAGCGCTTTGACTTTCTCTGCGGCCTCGGCCTTCGTGGCGGCGGCCAACGCCTTGCCGTCAATGACAGTTGCTCCCATGATAGTTCCCTCTTTCAAATATATTTTTTGTCCGCCGGGGCGGGCAAAACGGTGTCGGGTCTTACACCAGCAGTGCCTATCGCCGCGCTGCAAAGCGTTTGTTTATTCCTTCGGATCCTCAATCTCCTCGATCTCGACCTCGCTCAAATCCAGCGCATCCAGACGCGCATTCATGGCATCGGTGGCCTTGACAAACTCGGCGTGGGGTGTGCCGGCGGGCAGGGTGTCCGGCGTGAAGCGGTCCCCTGCCTCGGCCTGCTTTTTCAGGTCCTTCACAGCCAGCGGCACCATGAGCGGCTTGCCCTTGGCATTGCGCAGACCGATGACCATAAGCGCGGCGGCCACGATAACCGACCCAATCGCCACCAGCTGGCTGGCGCGCAAACCGGTATTGCCGATCAGCAGCGAGTCGGTGCGCAGCCCCTCGATCCAGGCGCGGCCCAGGCCGTACCAGATGATATAGCCCAGGAAGATTTGTCCGTTGAACCGCCGTTTTTTGTAAAGCGAAGCCAGCACGGCGAAGCCAACCAGACACCAGATGCTCTCATACAAAAACGTCGGGTGCACCGGCGCGGCGGGGTCCACGGTCACGCCCGCGGGCAGCGTGACCTGCACGGATTTGAGATACGCCTCCGTGCCCTCGCTGTACATGCCCCAGGGCAGCGTCGTGTTTGTACCGAAAGCCTCTTGATTGACGAAGTTGCCCCAGCGGCCAATGCCCTGCCCGATCAGAAAGCCCAGCGACACCAGATCAAACAGCGGCAGCAGCGGCACCTTGCGCCATTTGGCGGCCAGCCCGCCGAACACAAACGCGCCGACGACCGCGCCATAGATGGCGATGCCGCCCTTGCGGATGTCGATCATATCCCAGAGGCTTTGATACGCAAAGGGTGCCATAGCTACGTAATAAATACGGGCACAGACGATGGCCATGACCGTGCCGATGGCCACAACGTCCACCAGACGGTCCGAGTCGATGCCGTAGTCCACGGCATTGCGGAAGGCGTAGAGCATCGCCAGCAGCATGCCCGCCGCGATGATGACGCCGTACCAGTAAATGTTGAACCCGCCGATGGCCAGCGCCACACGGTTGACCGTCAGATCCAGGCCCAACCCGGGAAATTGCACATGATAGACCATTTTCAACTTAACCTCGTTATTTTTCCGCCGGGTCGATCTGCACGTAGGCGCGGTTTTCCTCCCGCAGGGCCGTCTGCAGCAGGGCGTTGGCGTCCTCCACGGTCAGCGCGGCCAGCGCGGCGATCTCGTCCGCCAGCGTGCGGCCCTTCAGGCAGGCCGCGGCGGCCTCCTCGGCGGCATCGTCCACGGCCTCCACGTCGCCCAGCAGCTCACCGTACATCTGGTTTTTCACAAGCATAAAGACCTCGGGGTCAACGCCCTCGCGGCGCATCCGCTCGATTTCCTCCTGTAAAAGGTCCACGACCTGGCGCGGGGTGTCGCTCTCGCCGGTAAAGGCCACGGTGCAGGCGCCGCGCACGGCGATAAAGTCACCGGAGAACTCGGGGTTGACCAGCGCTTCATCGTACAGACGGCGGTAGAGCTTCGTCAGGCCGCCGACGACCAGATCGCCCAGCATATCCAGCAGCAGCTCGCGCTTCAGGTCACCCTCGGCCAGCGGCTCCTCGCGGTAGGCCACGCCGAAGCAGGGCTTCGTGACAGGCATCGTGAAGAACGCTTCCTTGTGGGGCAGCGGGCCGGTCTGCGCCGGGATGTCCCACTCGACCTCATGCGGGGCGCGGGCGCGGTACAGGCCGTTGCGCTTGCAGGCGTCCACAGCCTGTGCCAGCGTGATCTTGCCCGCGACGCTCAGCACCATATTGGACGGCGCGTAGAACCCCCTGGTGCAGCTGTAGAGCATCTGGGGCGTCAGCTCGGCAATGCTCTCCACCGTGCCCGCGATATCACTGCGGATGGGGTGGCTGTGGTACAGGCACTCGAACAGGCCGGTGATGAGCCGCCAATCCGGGCTGTCATCGTACATTTTGATTTCCTGCCCGATGATACCCTGCTCCTTGGCGATGGTCTGCTCGGTAAAATAGGGGTGCCCTACCATGCCCAGCAGCACGTCCAAGCTTTCGTCCAGCTGCTGGGTGGCGGTGAACAGGTAGCAGGTGCGGTCAAAGCTGGTAAAGGCGTTGGCGTTGGCACCGGTCTTTGCGTACTTGGCAAAGGCATCGCCGTCCTCGTCCTCGAACATTTTGTGCTCCAGAAAATGCGCCACACCCGCCGGCAGATGCACCGTTTGCCCGTTCAGGCAGAAATCTCGGTCGATGGAGCCGAACTTTGTAGCATAGATCACATGGGTGCTGGAATAGCCCGGCATGGGGCGCACCAGCACCGTCAGGCCGGAGGGCAGGGTCTGCCACTGGTCGGCCACGGTCTTTTCCAGCAGGGTCTGGTTATTCTGCGGCATGGGCAGCATCCTCCTTTGTAAGCAGATAGCTGACCGAGAGGGTCAGGCGGCGCAGGATATCCCGCACCTCGTCTTTGGTCACGGCGCGTAGAGCATTCCGCGCCTGCTCCGGGCTCTGGATAGGTGCAGCGCTGTTGGCACCGGCGCGCAGCACCTCGATGTAGTACCAGCTTTCGATGCCGCCAAGGCTGTCCTCTACCCCGTTCATGCCGCTGAGCAAGCCCCGGCGGCAGTCCTCAAATTCCTCGTCGGTAATGGGGCCGGTGCACAGGTCTGCAAGTTCCTTCAAAATGGCCTGCTCTGCGCGGGCGGCATCGGCGTGCTCCACACCGCTGTTCACCGCCATGCTGCCGGTAAAGCTTTGGAAGGAGGAGGAGCAGTAGTAGCACAGATGGTCCCGCTCCCGCACATTGAGGAACAGGCGGCTGGTCACGCTGCCGCCGTACAGCGCCATGGCAAGGCGCACCGCTGCCAGCTGCTGCGGCTGCATGGGCTGCCCCAGTGTGAACAGCATACACAGCTTTGCCTGCACCATATCGTAGTTTTCGGTCTTATGCACCGGTGCAATGGCAGGCATGGCCATGTTTTCCACCAGCGGCAGCGGGGCGCGGTCGATGCAGGCAAGCTCTGCCAGCAGGGCGTCCCGGATGGCGGCGGTCTGGGCAGCATCACAGCCCAGCACCAGCAGCTCGATGTTTGCAGTACGCAGCATCTGGTGATATACAGCGGTCAGCATGGCGGGGGTAAGACTGTCCACCTCTTCCAGATAGCCCTCCTGCCGCACGCCTGCCGGGCTGTCACCAAAAAACTCCCGGTTGGCCTGATGCAGGCAGTAGATGCGTTTATCGTTGATTTCATCCTCAAGGCCCTTTTTCAGCATCTGCTTTTCAATGCTGACGGCCTGCGGGTCAAAGCAGCCGTCCACAAAATACGGATGGAAGGCCGCACCCAGCGCGATTTTGGTATACTCGGCGGTCAGTGCCTCGCCCTCCAGCGCAAAGGCATCCTTGATGCCGGTCACGCTGACGCAGAGGTTGTGGTTGCAGCCCATAGGGCGGGCGTCCACGGTCAGGTCTGCGCCGTAGAGCTTTGCCAGCTTTTTGGTGAGGCGGGTCATATCCGGGCAGTCCGCATAGCCGCGCTCCATCACCAGCGGCAAAAGCGCGTGGGCAGTGGCCGTTTTACGCTGGGCCGGGAAAGCAAAATGGATGCTGATGCGGCAGCGGTTGAATTTAGAAGCCGGGTCGCAGGAAAGATGCACGCCCGGTGCAATGAGAGTACGTTCCAATGATAGTTCCCTTCTCTCTGTGCCGCAGCACAGAGCATTTGATTCAGTCTGCCCTCTGCAGGGCGATGAACTCTTCCAGGCTCAGGCCGCTGGCGCGGATGGCAAGGGCGTTTTCCACCCCTACATAGCGCCAGTGCCACGGCTCGAACACGATGCCGGTGGCGGCCTGCCGGTCCTGCGGGTAGCGCAGGATAAAGCCGTATTCCGCCGCGTAGGCCGTAAGCCACTCGTAGGCGCGGGTCTCGGCAAAACCGGTGTCCTGCTGCGGATTGTCCGCGCTGAGGATATCTGCCGCGTAGCCGGTGCCGTGCTCGTTGGCGTTGGCGACGGGCTGGATGGTAGCCGCCAGACGGGCGGCTTCCTCCTCGGACTTGCGCTTATCGCGGTAGGTCTGCACCCGGGCCCCGTAGGCGGCCTGACGGGTGTCGGCGTCCTGATAACCGGCCACAAGGATCAGGCTGACCCCATCCGCCTGCGCGGCGGCGGCCATACTGCGATACTGCATGGCAGCTTCGGCCTCCAGCTGCTGGCCGGTGACCTCGTCGGCGGTGTCCAGCAGCGGGGCGGGCTCGGCGGTATAGGGCAGGTTGGCGTTCACCAGTACCAGCCGGGCATCTGCGGCGTTAAATACATAGTCTGTGCCGTCGTACACGCTGGCTGCAAATACCTTTGGCCCGGCCAGCAGGCCGTGCACCTTGGGCAGCAGCCACAGGATGCCGCCGGTCAGCAGCGCCACCACTGCCGCGCAGCCGGCCAGAAACAGTACCCAGTTGCGGGCCAGCCGCAGCATTTTGCGGCGCTTCCATTGTTGATAGGTCAGGCGCTTCTCAGCAGGCGCTCTGGAGGTACGGGTGGATTCACTCATGCGGCGGGGCTCCTTTTCGGCATTGTTGCAGCGCCGGTGCGCCGCACAGATTCAAACTATATTATACACCCCTTTGCAATTTGTGTAAACGCCGCCGTGTGTAAAAAAATTATGACCCGCCCGCCCCCGGCAGGGAGCAGACAGGCCATAACTGAAAATTTTACGCAGATCAGTCAAACAGCATATCGTGGATGGCACCGACAGCCTTGTCGGCGTCTGCACGGTCGATGATGCAGGAGATCTTGATCTCGCTGGTGGAGATCATTTTGATGTTGATATTGTTGTTGGACATTGCCTCGAACATCTTGGAGGCAACGCCGCTGTGGCTCTGCATACCGGCACCCACAATGGAGACCTTAGCGCAGGTGGTGTCCACGCTGACATCGCTGAAGTGTGCACTTTCCTTCAGCACACGCATGGCCAGCTCGGCTTCGCCTTCGGAACAGGTAAAGCTGATGTCCTTCTTGCCGTCGCGGCCGGTGGACTGCAGAATGATGTCCACGTTGATGTTCTTCTGTGCCAGCAGGCCGAAGATCCTAAAGCTCATGCCCGGCTCATCGGGAACGTTGAGAATCGTGATAACGGCAACATCGGTGTCCTTGGCGACACCCTTGATCAGCATACCTTCCATGTCCTTTGTAACCTCCTTAACCACCGTACCCGGGATGGGGTTCAGGCTGGAGAGCACCTCCAGCTCCACATTGTACTTTTTAGCCAGCTCCACGCTGCGGTTGTTCAGCACCTGTGCGCCCAGAGATGCCAGTTCCAGCATCTCGTCAAAGGTGATCTCTTCCAGCTTGCGGGTGTTGCGCACCTTGCGGGGGTCGGCCGTGTAAACGCCCTCCACATCCGTGTAGATCTGGCAGCGGTCAGCGTGCAGGGCAGCGGCAATCGCCACAGCACTGGTGTCGGAGCCGCCGCGTCCCAGAGTGGTGATGTCATCCAGCTTGTTCAAGCCCTGGAAGCCTGCCACCACCACCACGCGGTTGCGCTCCAGCTCGGAGGAGATGCGCTCCGTCTCCAGCTTGGTGATGCGGGCCTTGGTGTAGGCACGGTCGGTGCGGAAACCCGCCTGCCAGCCGGTCAGGCTGATGGCATGGCAGCCCAGCTCGTTCAGCGCCATGGCCAGCAGTGCGATGCTGATCTGCTCGCCGGAGGCCAGCAGCATATCCATCTCACGCGCCGAGGGGTTATGGGTGATTTCCCCTGCCTTGGCGATCAGGTCATCGGTGGTGTCGCCCTGTGCGGAGACTACCACCACTACGTCATTGCCCGCGTTGTGGGTGTTGGCCACGATCCGCGCAACGTTGAAGATACGGTCACGGTCCTTTACGGAAGAACCGCCGAATTTCTGTACGATCAACGCCATATCTTGTCACTCTCCTCTTTAACGCCCCGCGCTTGCGGGGGGCTTGCCGGGCGGAAGCGTCCTTGCACTTCCCTTACCCATTTATCATTCCACGGTTGCGCCGGTGTTATCGGCATCCAGCTGCAACAGTGTAAATGCTTCACATCCGTCCAGACCTTCCAGCAGCTCCAGACCTTTTTCCAGCTTGGAATAGAACTTCTCGGCCTCGGCCTTTTCTGCCACAGCCATGACGGTGCTGCCTGCACCGGACACATACACGGCCTTTGCGCCGCACAGCCGCGCCATATCGAACACCTCGCGGGAGCCGGGCATCAGGGGCATGCGATACTGCTGGTGCAGCTTATCCTCGGTGGCAATGGCCAGCAGGTCGTGCCGCCCCTCGCAGAAAGCTGCGGGCACCAGCGCCGCACGGGACAGGTTATACACCGCGTCCTTATGGGATACCTCTTTAGGCAGGGCAGCGCGGGCTGCCTCGGTCAGCAGCTTGTAGTCCGGCACGATGGCAGCAAAGCAGAGGCTTTCATCCACATTCCGCTTGACCGAATACACCTTGCCGTCCTCGAACACGCTGCTGGTCAGGCCGCCCAGCAGTGCCGGAGCCACGTTATCGGGGTGTCCCTCAATGGCAGTTGCCAGCGTGAGCAGCTCCTGCGTGTTGAGCACATCGCCCAGCATCCGGTTTGCGCCCAGCAGACCCGCGATGATGCAGGCCGAAGAAGAGCCCAGACCCCGTGCCATGGGGATGGGGTTCGTCTGGGTGATCTTAAGGGGCGGGATCTGCTTGCCAACCTTTTCGAACAGACCCTTGGCGGAGCGGTACACGAGATTCGACTCGCCCCGGGGGATGCGGGTGCCGTCCGATGCCGATATCTCCAGCACCTCGCTGTCCTCAAAGGTAACCGTGTTGTACAACGTAACTGCCAGACCCAGCGCATCGAAGCCGGAGCCCACGTTGGCGCTGGTGGCAGGGACCGAAACCTTGATCTTCATTGCCGCAGTTCCTTTCCGTTACACTTCCTCGGGCAGACGCTTGAGCACCAGCTTCACGCTGCCGCCCACGGCCTCCACCTTGCGCGCGGCCTCTGCCAGCGCACGTTCATCGGCGCGCTTCACAAAGTAGGCGCAGCCCTCGTACCGCTCATCCACCACTTTGCCGTAGCCGTAGATGGCCTCCACCACAGCGGGTGCAATGCCCGCCACACGCACATAATATGCAGCAGGAGCCGGGTCGGTGAGCATGCCGTCCACCGGGTCCGCAGGCTGCCAGAACAGGCTGTCGTGCACCTGTGCGCCGTTTTTCAGCGCATCCACCACGTCTGCCACCACAGCGCTGGCGGTAGGCAGCTTGCCTGCGCCCTTGCCGTAGAACACCACATCGCCCAGCATATCGCCCTTGACCAGCACCGCGTTGAACACATCGTCCACGCTGGCCAGCTGGTTTGCCTTGGGCACCAGACACGGCTCTACACCGGCGGCCACGCTGCCGTCCTTGCCAAGCTTCATCCATGCGATCAGCTTGATAACGCAGCCCAGCTTTTCGGCGCTGGCCACATCGGCGGCGGTAATGGCGCGGATGCCCCGGGTGGGGATGTTCTGGGGGTAGATCTGGTGGCCGCACACCATGGAGGACAGGATGGCGATCTTGCGGCAGGCGTCGCGGCCGTCCACATCATCGCTGGGGTCCTTGGTCTCTGCGTAACCCAGCTCCTGCGCAATTTGCAGCGCATCCTCAAAGCCCAGTCCCTCCCGCACCATCTTGGTGAGCATGAAGTTGGTGGTGCCGTTCACGATGCCCTCCACCTCGGTGATGACGTTGGCCGCCAGGCACTGGTGCATGGGGGTGATGATGGGCGTACCGCCACCCACAGAGGCCTCGAACAGGAAGGCGCAGCCGTGCTCCTTGGCCAGTGCCAGCAACTCTGCGCCGTAGGTGGCCACCATCTCCTTGTTGGAGGTGCACACGCTGCGGCCGCTCTCCAGACACGCCTTGACGTAGGGGTAAGCAAAGCGGGTACCGCCGATGGTCTCCACCACCACCCGGATCTCCGGGTCCTGCAGGATCACGTCGACATTCTTGACCACCAAGGGCTCCACCGGGTTGCCGGTAAAATCCTTCGGGTCCAGAATATATTTTACCTCCACCGGTTCGCCAGCCCGGCGGGAGACGCTTGCAGCATTGTGGCACAGCACCTCGTATACGCCACTGCCCACCGTGCCAAAGCCCAGAATTGCAATTTTAGCCATACTCTCTTTCCCTCGTTTCCTGCTTTGTTACAGGTTATACCCGCAGCGCACACTCACCACCATGCGCTGGCGCGAAAGCTTTTCGGTCAGTTCCTCCGGGGACATCTGCATGGTATCGGTGCGGATGGTGACCGCCACCAGCGCAGCCCCATTCTCCGGGGTGGACTGGTTGATGGTCACAATACTGGCACCTGCGGCGCTGATGCCGGCCAGAAGGCTTTGCAGCGCGCCGGTCTCGTCCCGCAGGGTGGCCATGACCGTGATGACCTCACGGCCGTTCTCTGAATCAAAGATACAATCCTTATACTTATAAAATGCACTGCGCGAAAGCTCTACGGCGCGGGTCGCAGCCGAAATGCTGCGGGCTTCGCCGCTGGCCAGCAGCTCCTTGGCGCGTACCACCTTGAGAAAAACCTCCGGCAGTACCTGCGCATCCACCAGATAAAAACGGCGTTCCAACTTGTTCACCTCTCAAACACAAGTGTTCTTGTAGAAAATATAATAGCATCCGAACCCCTGCAATGCAAGTGCCCGGATGCTATTTTGTCACTTTGTCCAGTTTTGTCTTGTGAAGTGCGCCCTGTCCTTGCCGGATTTTTCAGCAAAGGGGTGAAAAAGTACGATTTTTGTCCTTATTCCGTGTCCAGTGCACTGGTATCGGTGGGGATGACCGGCTGGGTGGGCACAGCATCGTCTGTGTTCTCGGCAGGGGCAGCAGCCTGCGGTGCGGCATGGGAATAGGTGCAGGTATCGGGCAGGTCATCGGCACGGTAGTAGCCCACGGCAGTGCTCGGGCAGCCTGCACCGGCCAGCAATCCGCTCTGGGTGCAGTAACGGCGTTCCACCACGCCTGCGGAGGCGGGGAATGCCTTATAGGGCAGGTCTGCCTGTGCCTGCTCCATCAGTGCCTTCCACGCCATAACACAGGTGCGGGTCTTGGCCTGCTGCTTGGACAGAGTCTTGGTCATATCGTAAGGTGCATCGTAGCCCCACCACACAGCGGTGACATAGTAGGGCGTGCCGCCCACGAACCACAGATCCTTTTCGTCGCTGGCAGTACCGGTCTTGCCAAAGGCCTCCATGCCGTTGGAGTTGGGGTAGCGGCCGCTGGCAGTACCTACGCTGGAGAACAGAACGTTCTTCAGCAGACGGTTCATGACATAAGCGGTATCGGGGGTCAGTGCCTGATAGCTGGTGGCGTTGTTTTCCAGATAGATGTTGCCGTCCCGGTCCAGCACACGGGTGTACAGGTGCGGGGTGGTGTACTCGCCATCATAGAAGATCTGGAAGGCCGCGGCCAGTGCCATGGGGGTAACGCCCTTGGTTTGGCTGCCCATGACCATCTGCGCCAGACCCACATCGTTGGTGGGGTCCAGCGTATTCAGCTGCAGGGTGTTGTAGACGAAGTTGAAGATATTGCTTGCGCCCACAAGGTCGCCCACGCGGACTGCGATGGTATTCAGCGAGCGGGCAAGGCCGTTCCACAGCGGGAGATCGCTGCCGTCGCCATAGTTGCCGCCGTAGTTGCGCGGCCAGCTGCGCCATGCGTTGGGATAGGCCTTCAGCTGCTTGTCCGTCAGGCCCATGAGGCCGTTCCGGCGGCAGTAGTCCTCGTCACGGATGACCATGTCCTGCTTGAGGTAGAGGGGCGAGTTGTTGAGCATGGTGGACCAGTTGACCAGACCGTACTCAATGCCCAGCGCATAGGCACCGATGGGCTTGATGGTAGAACCGGTCTGCCGCTCCACATTATAGGCGCGGTTCAGGGAAAGGCTCTTGGTCTTTTCGCCCAGACCGCCCGCAATGGCCAGCACGTTGCCGTCATAGTCCAGCGTGACCATAGCAGCCTGCGTGCGCACGTTGCGGTAATAGTAGACGGTGCCATCTTCGCCGGTGCGGGTCTTGGGGGTACCGTCTTCGTTGAACACCTGCACATCATCGTCCGAAATAGAGGTGACCTCTTCCTCATGCCAGCCCGCCGGGAAGTAGGCATCGTCGGTGTTCAGCATCAGGTTTTCCATCTGGGACTGCAGCTTGGTGTTGACAGTGGCTTCAATGGTAAAGCCGCCGGTGTAGAGCAGCTTCTGTGCCTCGGACTCGCTGATGCCCTCCTTGGTCATGATGTCCTGCACGACCTCGTTGAACAGTGCATCGGTGAAGTAGGAGGTGACGGTGCTGGGCTTTTTGCCGCTGTCTTCTTCGGCCAGCACAAGGGGCTGTGCAGCGCCGTTGCGGTAGTCCTCCTCGCTGATCACACCCTGCTGCCACATATTGTACATGATGAAGTTGCGGCGGTGGATCAGATTTTCGGGGTTCGTATAGGGGTTATAGTTGGTGGGGTTTTTGGTAATAGAGGCAATGGTAGCGCACTCCCACAGGCTCAGCTGGCTGACGTCCTTGTTGAAGTACTCGTTGGCCGCCGTCTGCACACCCTGAATGGTGCCGGTAAAGCTGATGGTGTTCAGGTAAGCCTCCAGAATGGTCTCCTTGGAGTAGCTGCGGCTCAGGCAGAGGGCGCGGTAGATCTCGCGCACCTTGCGCAATGCGCCATCGATACCGCTGGCGCTGTTGTCATCGGTCAGGTTCTTGATGAGCTGCTGCTCCAGTGTGGATGCGCCCTGCTTGGAGCTGTAAATGGGCAGCAGATACTCGTTGATCATTGCACCGATGGTGCGCTTGAAGTTGACGCCGGGCTCTGAGTAGAAGTCCTTATCCTCGGTGCAGATGAAGGCATACTGCAAATTGGAGGGAATCTGCTCAAGGTCTGCCCATACGCGGTGGCTGTTGGAGGAGCGCAGGGTGGCATACTCCACCTGTGCGCCGGTATCCGGGTCGGTAGCTACCACCATACTGGACTGGCTCAGCTGAATGTTGTCCAAGTCCAGCAGGTCACCGTCGTTGGCAGTAGCCTGCACCACATAGAACACCATGCCCACGGCCACCACGCTGCCCAGCATAATGCCAAGGCAGAGCACCGTAGCGACGGTGCGGCCGATGAACCGCAGGATGGGATGCTTGCTCTTTTCCTTCGGCGGCTTGGGGCTTTTGGGTGCCTTGGGCGCGCGGGTACGGTTTTCCGCTGCGGAGTGTACCTCGCGGCGGCTCTGGGAAACATTGACCTTACGTCCCACCGGGCGGGCAGGCTGCTCCTCGCCGCCCCGGTGGATCTTTCTCATCTCATTGTTGGAGATAGGGATCGCCTCCTGACATTTCAAGACTGTTGCCGGGCATAGCTGCACCGGGCTTTATCCACATCGTTTGTGACACGAAATTTCAAACTGCAATACCATATTATAGCACGCAAGCCCCAGCCGGGCAAGAACCAATCTTTGCGCGCTGAGCAGATATAAATAGTATAACACACTCTCTTGTGGAAAGTACAGTATCTGCGTGTGAAAATTGTCTGCCATCCGCCAAAACGGGGCATACTTACCGGGGAAGGGAGTGTTTTTTATGCGCAAGCTGTCTGTCTGCCTGTTCTACGGGCTTTGCGTATTCACCATTGTATTCAGTCTGTTCTGGATGGCGCTGCCAAAGCTGCCGCTGTCCCAAAGCCCCGCCGGGTCTGAGACCGACCCCGCCTCTCCCCTGAGCCTTGCCGCGCAGGCAGTGCCCCAGACGAACACTGCCCGCTACTGCCTGCAAGACAGCGGCGGGCGGGTGGCGGTGTACACCTGCCGCGCCGACGGCACCCCGGGCACCCTGATCCGCGTGACCGGCATCTACACCAATCTTCTGCCCGAAAACGACGCCTTACGCATCAAGCGCGGGCTCGTGGTCAACAGCCCCCGGGAACTCGACCTGCTGCTGGAGGATCTGGGGGAGTAAATGCAACGAGCCGCTGCACATCGTGCAGCGGCTCATTGCATTTATATGATTCAGGCTTCCATTTCTTCCAGCGGCACAAGGTATTCCTTGCGGCACTGCTCGTACTCCAGCATATAGTCCTTGCTGGGGCTGTGGTGCATGATGTTTTTCAGGGTGTGAGAGTCGTAATCATCGCCGGCCTCCATGCCCACCATGCGCACCGCAATGTTGGAGCAGTGGTCGGAGATACGCTCGGCGTTGTTCAGCACATCCAGGAACACCACGCCGGTGTCGATGGAGCAGATGCCGTCCTTCAGACGGAGGATGTGCTGGTCGCGCAGACGCTCCACCATCACATCAATGATCTCCTCCAGCGGCTCCACCTGTGCTGCCTTCTGGACATCATCGTTTTCAAAGGCCTCGTCCGTCAGAACCAGAATGCGCTCCAATGCGGCATCCAGCAATTGCAGTTCCTTTTTGGCGCTCTCGCTGAAGCTGGCTTCCTTGTCGTACAGCTCCTCGGCCTTTTCCATGATGTTCACGGCATAGTCGCCGATGCGCTCGAACTCGGTGACAAAGTTCAGCAACTCGGTCACCGCGTGGCTTTCGTCGTCGCCCAGCTCCTGATCGGTCAGTTTGATCAGGTAGTTGGTGATCTCCACCTCCATGCGGTCGATCAGGTTCTCGCGCACCTTAATGGCGCTCACGGTCTCCTCGTCCATCTTCAAAAGCAGCGGCGCGGCCAGACCCACGTTGCGGGCGGCGCGGCGGGACATCTTGATCACCGCATTCTTCGCCTGCTGCAAAGCCACAGCTGGGCTCTTGTACAGACGCTCGTCCAGCACCGGCATGCTCAGCTCCTGTGCTTCCTCCACGCTGCTGGGCACCGTGAGCATCGCCAAGCGGCTCAGCACTCCGCTGCAAGGCAGGAACAGCAGCATGGCGCATACGCTGGACAAGGTATGGATGTTTGCAATGGAGCTCTTGTTCATCACATCGCCCCACATGGGGATGCCGATGGTGAATTGCACCGCATAGATCAGCGCCAGCAGGATCACACTGCCGATGACGTTGAAGTACAGGTGGATGAGCGCTGCCCGCTTACCATCCTTGGAAGAGCCGCCGATGGTGAGCAGCGGGGTGAACGCCGTACCGATATGCGCACCCAGAATGATGGGAATGGCAGAGCTGAAGGTGACAAGCCCTGTGCTGGACAGTGCCTGCAGAATACCCACCGAAGCGGAGGAGGACTGGATGATCACGGTGACCACCACGCCCACCAGAACGCCCAGAATGGGGTTGGTCATGGTGACGAACAGATTCTGAAAGACGGCGCTCTCCCGCAGGGGAGCAACGCCGGTATCCATCAGGCTCATGCCGGTAAACAGAATGCCGAAGCCCAGCATGATCTGGCCGATATTCTTCTTTTTGGCATTGCGGAGGAACACATAAAAAATGCAGCCAATAAACGCCACCACGGGGGCAAAGGTCTTGGGCTGGATCAAGGTCAGCCACAGGCTGTCGCCTGAGATATCCGCCATGCGGATCAACTGACCTGTTACCGTAGTACCAATATTTGCACCCATGATCACGCCTACCGACTGCGTCAGTGTCATGATACCGGAGTTGACCAGACCGACACAAATAACCACCGTACCAGCCGACGACTGGATGACGCCGGTGATCAGTGTGCCGAAGATCACGCCTTTGATGGTAGAGGAGGTAAGCTTTTGCAATACGCCCTGCATCTTGCCGCCTGCCAGCTTTTCCAGACCGGCACCCATGATGGACATGCCGTACAGGAACAGCGCAACGCCGCCCAGCAGAGAGGTAATGTGTGTGATATCCATAACGATACTCCTAATATGAAACTTCCCTTTTTATCCTTTACAGCACACAGCCGCCGGAACCTTGCACGCGCAACGCCTGCCCTGTTCCGGAAGCCGCTTACTTTTATTATACCATCAAAGGGGGCGTCTCAACAAGGTTTATTTTACAGGAAAGTTACTTTTTTTACACATTCCGCAACATATTTCCGGGCGGCAAACAAAAAGATTTCCGTTATTTTACATACATTTTACATTCAGCTTTCCCAGATGCGATATGCCACCGCTTACCCGGCCAGCTCTTCCATGGCCTCCCGCACTGTATCGGCCGAAAACAGGAACACACCACTGCCGGTGTATACCTCCACATGATTGCCCACATAACGCAACTCAAAATCCTTCATGGTGTTTCCCTCCTGTGTTTCTGTTTTGTTCCGGGGCTTTCCCGGTGAACACAGTATCGCATAATTCGGATACCATAAAAAGGACTTTCAAACGTTTTTGCAGACTTTTTGCGTAAAAAACAGCGTATGCTCCCCCAGTCTGCTCACACTGTACACGGTCATTTTCCTCGGAGATCAGGTCTTTGGCAGTCCCCGCAGCGCCGCATTTCCGCAGGAAACAGGCGCTGGAGCTGCCGTTTTCCGTCACGCCCCCTCCTGTGAAAATGGGATAGCGGAGCGTCCGCAGACGCTCCGCTATCCCGAAATTAAAAATAAATTTTCCGCTGATAATGGCTATAGCAAAGCGGAAGCCCTTCCAAATCATCCTGCTGTGCAAAGCATTATTCTGCCGCGTCCGTCACACGGACGGGGTAGCCTGTCCGCACACAGCGCACCGCGTAGCGGGAACCGCCGCCGGAGGTGCAGGTGAACAGGGTCAGATCCCAGTTGTCCGTCTCGGTATCGGTGGTCATCTCCTCGATCTGGGTGGGGCGCAAAGTCTCCACGCTCTCCACCTCATAGCTCCAGCGCAGACCGTCTGCATCCGTAAAATAGACCGAGCTGCCGATGGCCAGCCACTTGATGGGGCTGAAGTGCATTGCGTAGTTGTGGCCGCAGATCACAAGATCATCGCCATAGGTGGTGCCGCTGTACCGCCCGGGGGCGATCTTCAGCCCGGCGTAGCTCCACTGCGCCATCACCGGCAGCTCCCGTTCTACCGCCGGGATGGAAAGCACCCCGATGTAGTCCCGCCCTTCCACCTCCACGGTGGTCATCTCCTGCGTCGGGTCCAGCACCGGCTGCGGGGCTGCAGTCTCGTTTTCCTGCTGGTGCTCCGTAATGGTCTTTTGCATGGTCTGCTCCAGCTCGCCCAATACTTCCTGCGAAGCCTTTTCTGCCCGGGCGGCATCCCACCGGTTGTAGCCCAGCAACCCGGCGGCGCATAAGATCAGCACAGCACCCAGCACCATGCACAGCCTGCCGATTTTCCGTTTCATTGCATTCCATCCTTTATATATAATAGTATCATCTGCTTCAGTATACCATTCCCCGCTCCGGTTTACAACCGTTCTTGCGGTCGTTTTTTATCGGGCAGCAGCGCGCAGACCAGCCGCACCATCTGCCCGGTCAGGGGCAGCCACACCAGCGCGCACAGTACGTTGAATAAGGTGTGTGCGTTGGCGATCTGCCGGGCGATCACGGCGCACTCCACCCCTGCGGGCGAGCACAGCCGCACCAGCGCCGCAAAGGGCTGCAAGAGTGCGCAGCACACCGCCGCGCCGCTCAGGTTGAAGATGGCGTGGGCTGCCGCCACCCGCTTGGCGTCTCTTCCCTGCCCGATGGCGGCAAGCACCGCCGTGATGGTGGTGCCGATGTTATCCCCCAGCAAAATGGGAATGGCCGCCGTCAGCCCCAGCAGGCTGTGCACGCCGTCTGCCCCGGGCTGCGCCGCCATGCTTTGCAGCAGCGCCACTGTGGCAGAGCTGCTTTGCACCGTCAGAGTCATGCAGACGCCCGCCAGCAACCCGTGCAGGGGGCTTTGCTGCACCCGGGCAAGCTCCAGCCGGAGCAGCGGACTTTGCAGCAGCGGTTCCATGGCGCTACGCATCACCGTGACGCCCTCAAACAGCAGTCCGAAGCCGAACACTGCCTCGCCCACGCAACGGCCCCGCCAGCCTTTACAGGCCAGACAGAGCAGCACCCCGCCAAACAGCAGCAGATACCGCCAGCCTTCCACCTGAAACGCCAGCAGCTGCGCCGTGACTGTTGTGCCGATGTTTGCCCCGAATACCACCGGCACCGCCTGCCGCAGCTGCAACAGCCCCGCCGCCAGAAAGGCAATCACCATGACCGTGACCGCCGAGCTGCTTTGCAGCACCGCCGTTACCGCAGCACCGGTCAGCAGTCCTGCCGCCGGGTTTGCGGTGCACCGCGCCAGCAGGCTGCGCAGACGCCTGCCCGCTCCCTGCTGCACCGCCCGACACAGGCTGTCCGTCCCGTATAAAAACAGCGCCAATCCGCCGAATACCTGTAACAACACTTGGAATCCCTGCTCCATCTGCACCCTCCGTTTCTGCCTGTCCTTTATTTTTATGCAGCGAGAGCCGGTTTGCGCATTGACAAAACCTACAAGTTTTTTGTGAATTTTTGTTTAATATTTCCCTATTCCCTTGCAATCCGGCTGCAAAAGGAATATGCTTATCAGGCGTTAATACTTAACAACTGTTAAGTATCCAAAAAATGCAAACGAGGAGGGACTGTCGTGTCCGAGCCAAGCACCCCCAGCTTTCAGGGGATGTGCCACTTTATCGGGCAGCTGAGCAAGGCATCCAAGACCGGAATGCGGGCGGCGCTGGCCGATTGCCCCAAATGCCACTTCAATATGCTGGAAGGCCTGCTGCACGCCATCAACTGTCACGGAAAGGACGGTGCCATTTATGTCTCCGACCTTGCCCGGGAGATTCGTCAGCCGCTGCCGGCGGTCTCGCGCGGGCTGCGGCTCATGGAGCAGGACGGCACTGTGGTGCGGGAACCGGACCCCGCCGACCGCCGCAAAACGCTGGTGCGCATCACCCCCAAGGGGTACGAGCTGTGCCACCAGTGTGAGCAGGCTCTGCGCAACTACTTTGCCAGCGTGCTGGCACGGTTAGAGCCGGAGCAGGTAGCCCAGATGGACGCGCTGCGCGGCGCGCTGATGGATGCCATTCTTGCGGAAAATGCCGCGCGCAACATTGACCCGAAGGGAGAAACGAACCATGACAAAGATCTTTAAGCAGCTGGCCCGGCACTGGGCAGTCTGCCTTGTGGTGTTCGCACTGCTGTTCGTGCAGGCGTACTGCGACCTTGCCCTGCCGGACTACACCAGCAAGATCGTGGACACCGGCATCCAGCAGGGCGGCATTGAAAGCCCCCTGCCCCAGACGGTGCGCCAGAGTACGCTGGACGCGCTGAGCCTGCTGATGAGCGAGGAGGATGCGCAGAAGCTGCAAAACGCCTACCAGTACTACCTGCAGGACGATGGCGTATTGCAGCTGCGCTCCGACCTGACCGAGGACGAGCGCACCGCACTGGAAGAGGCCGTGACCACCCCGGACATCGTGCTGTATATGGCTGCTACACAGGCCGCCAACACCCCCGCCGGGCAAAGTAATATGGGTATGACTGGCCTTGCCGAGACGCCCTCTGCCGCTGCGGACGCGGACACTGAGACCGTCACCCCTACGGCAGCGGATCTGGACACCGTTTGCAGCCAGTTTGCCGCCATGAGCCAGATGCCCGGCTTTGACCGCAGTATGCTGCAAAAGCAGCTGGACGGTGCCATGAGCCAGCTGGACAGCACCCTGCTGGAAAACCTGAAAAGCCAGTCTTTGCTGCTGGTGCAGCTGGAATACGAGGCGCAGGGCGTTGCGCAGGATGTGCAGATGGGTTACCTCTTCCGGGTGGGTGGCCAGATGCTGGCGCTCACCCTGCTGATGGTAGCCGTGGCTATGGCCGTTGGCTTCCTTGCCTCCCGGGTATCCGCCGCCATCGGCCGCGACCTGCGCCGGGAGACCTTCTCCAGCGTTATCGGCTTCTCCAATGCGGAGATCGAGAATTTCTCCACCGCCTCTCTCATCACCCGCACCACCAACGATATCCAGCAGGTGCAGTTCGTCTGCGTCATCCTGCTGCGCATGGTGGCCTACGCGCCCATTTTGGGCATTGGCGGCGTGCTGCACGTTGTAGGCAACAGCAGCGGCCTTTCCTGGATCGTGGTGCTGGACGTGGCTCTGCTTTTGTTGCTGCTGCTCTTCCTGATGAGCGTTGCCATGCCAAAATTCAAGGTGATGCAGCAGCTGGTGGACCGGCTGAATCTGGTCAGCCGCGAAATTTTGACCGGCATCATGCCGGTGCGCGCCTTCAGCCGCGAAAAGTTTGAGGAGCAGCGTTTTGACAAGGCCAACCGGGAACTGATGGGCACCCAGCTGTTCACCAACCGCGCTATGGTGGCTATGATGCCCTTTATGACCCTGATCATGAACGGCACCAGCCTGCTCATCGTCTGGTTCGGCGGCAAGGCCATGGATGCCGGAAACATGCAGGTGGGCGAGATGATCGCATTCATCACCTACACCATGCAGATCGTCATGTCCTTCCTGATGCTGGCCATGGTGGCCGTCATGCTGCCCCGCGCCGGTGTGGCTGCGGATCGTATTGACGAGGTCATCCGCACCAAAGCCTCCATCCACGACCCGGACGAAGCCACCGCAAAAGCTGCACAGGCGCACACCGACTGGCAGGGCGTTGTGCAGTTCGAGGACGTGAGCTTCCGTTACCCCGGTGCAGACAGCGATGCGCTGGAACACATCAGCTTTACCGCAAAGCCCGGCGAGACTACCGCCATCATCGGCTCCACCGGCTGCGGCAAGTCCACCCTGCTCAACCTGATCCCCCGCTTTTACGATGTGACCGGCGGCAAGGTGACCGTGGACGGCATTGACGTGCGCGAGATGCCACAGGCACAGCTGCACGACCTGCTGGGCTATGTGCCCCAGAAGGGTGTGCTGTTCAGCGGCACCATTGACAGCAACCTGAAATTCGGCGGCGAGGATATCACCGACGCACAGGTGCACAAAGCCGCCGCCATTGCACAGGCCACTGATTTTATCGAGGCAAAGTCCGAAAGCTATCAAAGTCCCATTGCACAGGGCGGCTCCAACGTATCCGGCGGTCAGAAGCAGCGGCTTTCCATTGCCCGGGCAATTGCCAAAAATCCCAAGGTCTATCTGTTTGACGACAGCTTCTCGGCGCTGGACTACAAGACCGATGTAACGCTGCGCCGCGCTTTGAAGGCACAGACCGACAACGCCACTGTGATCATTGTGGCACAGCGCATTTCCACCGTGCTGCACGCAAACCAGATCCTTGTACTGGATGAAGGCAGGCTGGTGGGCAAGGGTACCCACGCCCAGCTGATGGTCAGCTGCCCGGAATATCAGGAGATCGCCCGCAGCCAGCTGAGCCAGAAGGAGCTGGCGCTGGATACCCTGAATACAGAAAAGGAGGGTGAGTGATATGCCCAGACCCGGACGTCCCACCACCGAGCGCGCCAAAAACTTTAAAGGCACGCTGCGGCAGCTCATCCGCACCATGAGCCACTACAAGCTGCCCCTTACGGCAGCCATGCTGTTTGCTGTTCTGTCCACCATCTTCAACATTGCAGGCCCTAAGGTGCTGGCAAAAGCCACCACCGCCCTTGCCACCGGCTGGATCGCCCGGCTGCGCGGCACCGGCAGCATCGATTTTGTGTATATCGGCCGCATCCTGCTGTTCTTGCTGGGAATGTACCTGCTGAGCAGCGCCTTCAGCTTTATTCAGGGCTGGCTGATGACCGGCCTTTCTCAGAAGGCCTGCTACGACTTCCGTCGCCAGATCAGTGAAAAGATCAACCGCCTGCCGCTGGCGTACTTTGAAAAGCGCACCGTGGGCGAGGTGCTCTCCCGCATCACCAACGATGTGGACACACTGGGCCAGAGCCTGAACCAGAGCATCACCCAGCTGATCACCAGCGTGACCACCATGATCGGTGTGCTGGTGATGATGCTCTCCATCAGCCCCCGCATGACCCTGATCGCCCTGCTGATCTTACCGGTATCGCTGGCGCTGGTGCTGGTGGTGGTCAAGTTCAGCCAGAAGTACTTCAAGGCACAGCAGGCCACGCTGGGCGTGGTCAATGGTCAGGTCGAGGAGGTCTACGCCGGCCACAACGTGGTCAAGGCCTTCAACCGGGAGGCCGTGGTGCTGGCTGACTTCAACGCCGCCAACGATAAGCTGTACGAATCCGCATGGAAGAGCCAGTTCCTCTCCGGCCTGATGATGCCCATCATGAACTTTGTGGGCAACCTGGGCTATGTGGCAGTGGCCATCGTGGGCAGCATTTTTGCTGCAAACGGCGTTATCACCATTGGTGATATTCAGGCTTTTATCCAGTATGTCAAAAACTTTACCCAGCCCATCCAGCAGCTTTCGCAGGTATCCAATATGCTGCAGAGCATGGCCGCTGCCGCCGAGCGGGTGTTCGAGTTTTTGAATGAGCCGGAGGAAGAGCAGCTGGCCGACCCTGCCCGCCGCGCCGACCCCGCCGACATTGACGGACAGGTCACCTTTGACCATGTGCGCTTCGGCTACACCCCGGACAAGACCGTCATCCACGACTTCAGCTGCACGGTGCAGCCCGGCCAGAAAGTAGCCATCGTAGGCCCCACCGGTGCGGGCAAGACCACCATGGTCAAGCTGCTGATGCGCTTTTACGATGTGGACGCTGGTTCTATCACCCTGAACGGCCACAATGTGCGGGACTTTGACCGCAGCGCCCTGCGCGAGGGCTTTGGCATGGTGCTGCAGGACACATGGCTGTTCAAGGGCACCATCATGGAGAACATCCGTTACGGCCGGCTGGACGCCACCGATGAAGAGGTGATTGCTGCCGCAAAGGCTGCCAACGCCGACCACTTTATCCGCACGCTGCCCGGCGGCTACCAGATGGAGCTGAACGAGGACGCCTCCAACGTCAGTCAGGGACAAAAGCAGCTGCTCACCATCGCCCGCACCATTCTGGCAGATAACCGCATCCTGATTTTGGACGAGGCCACCAGCAGCGTGGATACCCGCACCGAGCAGCGCATCCAGACCGCCATGGACCGCCTGATGGAGGGCCGCACCAGCTTTGTCATCGCCCACCGCCTTTCTACCATCCGGGACGCCGACCTCATCCTTGTGATGCGGGACGGCGACATTGTGGAGCAGGGCACCCACGACCAACTGATCGAGGCCGGCGGCTTCTACGCTGACCTGTACAACAGCCAGTTCGAGGATGTTGTGGATTAAAGCACCTGTCGTCACAATATAATTGCAAAAAGAGCACCTGTCGCCTTTTTAGGGCAATAGGTGCTCTTTGTTTTACCCTCTCAGGCATCGCTGCGCGATGCCAGCTCCCCCGAGAGGGGGGAGCTTTTCTACATCTGTCGGTCAAGCTCTCCCTTTGGGCGAGCTTGCACGAAAGTGCCTGAGAGGGTTTTCGTCTTTTCTTTATGATTCCTCCACCGGTTCCAGCTTCAAGCCGAACAGCTTTTCTGAGAGGGACGGCAGCTGTTGCTGCAACGCGCGGACATAAGCCATTACCACCGGGTCCTCGCGCTTTTGCCCCAGCACGACGCCAAACCGGTGTCCCCTGCCCCAATCCAGCACCCGCACAAAGCTGAGGTCCGGTCTGCGGTAATAGACCGCCGGGACCATCTTGAGTGCCGGGTCGCCGTAGGCTGCACTGCGGATACCGCCCACCGGCGTAAACTCCACCCCTCGGTCCATTCCCTCCTGCAGCAGGCTTGTTTCGTAGACAGTCTGGTACATCTCCTTGATGGGTAGCCAGCGATATTGCAATGCCTGTTCCAAGGTCAATCTGCCCACCGGCATATCAGCGGGCGGGTGGATGGGGATGCAAAGTTCTGGCATATAGAACAGCGGCACAAAGGTAAGCCCCTGCGCGTAGAACTCTGCACTTTCCAGCTGGAAGGAAAGATCCATCTCCCCTTTTTTCAGGCTGCGCCAGACCTCGCTGCGGTTGGCACACCACCCCAGAATGGAGGTATACTGCAGGCACAAGTCACTTGTCAGGGAAAACAAGTCGTATGCGAACATCCGCATTGCCTCATGGCAGCCTGCAATCACCAGATGCCGTTCCGGCGGTTTTTCCTGCTGTTGCACCGCGCGGGCGTGGCGCACCGCCTGCTGATACAGAGCCACCAGCTGCTTTGCCTTGGGGTAAAAATCCTGTCCCGCCGGGGTCAGCACCACCCGGCGCGGTACATGTTGGAACAGCTCGAACTGCAGCTGCCCTTCCAGCGTGCGGATCTGCTGCGAAAGTGCCGACTGGGAAAGATACAGCGCCTCTGCCGCCGCAGAAAAGCTGTTCAGTTCCACGATCTTTACAAAGCCTTCCAGTGCGCTCTCGTTCATGCTTTTCTCCCTCCCGCAATACATTAGGTTGGCCTAAATTATAATATAAAAAATATGAATTGTAAACAGCACCCTTCTACGCTACAATTGTTAAGGATTCCGCAAAGTGCCTTTTACTTTGCTGCACGATAAGAAGGAACACAAAGAAGAACAAAAAGAAAGAGAGCGTACCTATGAACAAGATCTCCCGTAAGGGCTTTATCAAGATCGCCGCTGCCGCCGCCATGAGCGGTGTGACCGCCGGTGCTCTGGCTGCCTGCAATTCCGCTTCCGGTTCTGCCTCCACTTCCGGTGCTGCCGGTCAGTACATCCCCGGCACCTACGAGGGCACTGCCGAGGGTATTTCCTCCACCGTCAAGGTCACTATGACCTTCTCCGACAGCGCTGTCACCGACGTGGTGGTGGATACCTCCGGCGAGACCGCTTCCTTCGGCGCTGCCGCTGCCGATGAGCTGCGCGAGCAGCTGCTGGCTGCTGGTTCTGCCGAGATCGACGGTGTTTCCGGTTCTACCATCACCTCCGACGCCGTGATGAAGGCTGCCAAGAGCTGCTACGCACAGGCTAAGGGCGAGGCCGTGGTCTCCAGCGTGCAGCTGCCCACCGGCGATGAGAACGACTGGCTGGGCAAAGAGCCTGACATCGACGAGGCCGCCATCACCGAGACCGTGGACACCGACATCCTGATCGTGGGCGCTGGCAATGGCGGTATGTTCGCTGCCGCCTATGCGGCTGCCAACGGCCTGAACTTCCGTGTTATCGAGCAGAACGCCAACGTGCAGGACACCCGTCACTGGTACGGCGCTGTTGATTCTGCTGCCGCTAAGGAAGCTGGCGAACCCGCCACCGATAAGGCAAAGCTGCTGAGCGAGATCTCCCGCTACGCCTCCGGCAAGTGCGACCAGCGCGTTGTCAAAACCTGGATCAACGAATCTGCTGCCATGCACGACTTTATGCGCAGCATTCTGGAAGATAAGTACGGCTGGGTGTGCGATTTCACCTCCGGCAGCGAGGCTGCATGGCCCGCAGAGAATGCCGAGCACAACACCGACTACCTCTACCCTGTGCAGGAGCACAACTACATGGCCAGCGAGAGCGCATCCGGTCTGCCCCGCAACGAGTTGCTGCTGCAGTACATTCAGGAGCTGGGCTACGATGTAGACTTCAAGACCAGCCTTGCCAAGCTGGAAAAGAACAGCGATGGCCGCATTACCGGCATCATCGCCCAGAGCACCGAGGATGACCACTTCATCCGCTACAACGCCAACAAGGGCGTGCTGCTGGCCTGCGGCGGCTTCCCCGGCAACCCCTACATGATGGAGCAGCTGGACCCGCTGGGCACCAGCGTGACCACCGCCTGCTCCTACTCCCCCGCCGACAAGGGTTACGGCATCCGTGCAGCAGTGTGGGCAGGCGCTAATCTGGACAAGGAAGCCGCTCCCATGCTGTTTGACCGCGGCATCGTTGCCCCCGGTGTGGACGGCGGTTATGTGGACAGCGACTCCGCCTTTGGTGGCAAGGCCTTCCCTGGCAAGATCCGCCAGTTCAACCCCGGCACCCAGCCTTTCCTGAAGGTGAACCGCAACGGCGAGCGCTTTGCCAACGAGAGCAGTCCCTACAACGATATCGTCTACGCCGCTGCCCACCAGCCGGGCCGCGTTTACGCCCAGATCAGCGATGCAAACTTCATCGAGGATGCAAAGCGCTTCCACACCATCGGCTGCTCTGCCCAGACCCGCAACCTCGGCGAGGACTACTTTGCTCAGCAGGTCGAGAACGGCGAGAAGGAGGGCTGCTTTTTCAAGGCCGATACCCTCGAGGAGCTGGCCGACAAGATGGGCTTTACCGGTGCGGCAAAGGACACCTTCCTTGCCACCGTGGAGCGCTACAACGAGCTGTACGATAAGCAGAACGACGAGGACTTCGGCAAGCCCGCTTACCGTCTGAGCGCCATCCGCACTGCTCCCTTCTACGGCTGCTGGCTGGGTGCCTCTCTGCTGACCACCGAGCAGGGCATCGCCATCAACGAAAAGGGTCAGGCTCTGGACACCAACAACCAGCCCATGGAGGGTCTGTACATCACCGGTGATATGTCCGGCAGCTTCTTTGCCAACAACTACCCCTGCCTGATGGCCGGTGTGGCTATGGGTCGTACCCTGACCTACGCCATGAAGGCTGTCAAGCAGATGGCCGGTCTGGAGAATGCCTGATAAAGCGCAGTTCTCCGACATACTCTAAGCGTTTCTTCTTTTCTTCTTTTTCATGTGAAGAGGGGCAGCCCGATTTGGGGCTGCCCCTCTTTGCGTTTTTGCCCCGCACACCCTCTACACAAATGCCCGCGATTGTGCTATGATAAGCGTGAAACCGGGCAGTTTATTCCCACCCGGTCAGAGATCGAGGTGTTTGTACAAATGTCGGATATTCTGGATACCTTACGGCAGGAAGGGGTGGACCCTGCCCTGCTTACGGCGGTGCAGGAATACCGCGCCGCTCATCCGCTCAGTGAGGCGCTGCGCCCGCGTATCCCCGCCCCTGCCTTTACCTACTACGGCAAAGAGGTGTGGGAGCAGGCGCTGGCGGCCATCCTCTGCGGCGAAAACCTGCTGCTGGCCGGCGGCAAGGCCACCGGCAAAAACGTGCTGGCAGAAAACCTTGCCGCTGCCTTTGGCCGCCCCGCATGGGACATCTCTTTTCATGTAAACATGGATGCCGCCTCCCTGATCGGCATGGATACCTTTGCGGGCGGGCAGGTGGTGTTCCGTCCCGGGCCGGTGTACCGCTGCGCACAGTGCGGCGGCTTCGGCGTGCTGGACGAGATCAACATGGCCAAAAACGAGGCGCTGGCGGTGCTGCACGCGGTGCTGGACTTCCGCCGCGCCATCGACGTGCCCGGGTACGACCGCATCCCGCTGGCCGAGGAGACCCGCTTTATCGCCACCATGAACTACGGCTACGCGGGCACCCGGGAGCTGAACGAGGCGCTTACCTCCCGCTTTGCGGTGGTGCAGATGCCCACCATCACGCAGGATAATCTGGAAAAGCTGCTGCGGGCGCAGTTCCCGGATCTTACCGCAAAATATGTGCACCAGTTTGCACTGCTGTTTCTGGACCTGCAGAAAAAGTGCGACAGTGCCGAGATTTCCACCAAAGCGCTGGATCTGCGCGGTATGCTGGACGCGCTGCGGCTGATTCGGCGGGGCATCCCGGCCGGGGCGGCGCTGGATATGGGCATCACCAACAAGGCCTTTGACTCCTACGAGCAGGGGCTGATCCGGGACGTGATCGCCGCGCGCATCCCGGCCAAGCTGGATGCCGGAAAGCTGTTTGCCTGATGGACGCCCAAAGCTACACCGCGCAGGAGCGGCGTGCGGCCAATCAGGTCTGGGCCGCTGCCGGAGCCTACGGCTTTGAGCCGCTGTTTCTGGCCCATAACACAGACGGCACCATTGATTTTTACATGAACTGCATCGTAGGGCTGGTGCATAAATACTACGGTGATGCGCTGATCCGGGACATTTTTTCCGCTTGGGAGGGCGATGTGCGCCAGCCCATGCTGGACGATATGGCGTGGCTATATCTGGAAAACGCCGCATACCGGCTGGAGCTGCCCCGCCGCCCGGTGCTGGAGGCGCTGCGGTTTGCCCACGCGGACTACTTTTTTGCCATCCAGTACAAGCTTTCGCGGCAGGAGTGGATGGCGAAAAACCAGCTGGTGTACACCATGCAGGCTGCGCGCTGGCGCAAGGTGCTGGGACACACCGCCCCGGTCATGACCCCTTACGAGAGCAGCCTTGCCGCTGCGCTGGAGCCGGAGGCCGTACCGGAACCAGCACAGCTCAAAAACGACCTGCTGGCACTGTTTGCAAAATTTGCCCTGTTTGACGGCGAGGTACGTCAGAAGCCCGCGCTGCATCTGCGGCTGCAAGGCTTTTGGGCAAAGCTTGCTACCAAAACCATGCCCACCCAGATGATCAAAACCGACCGGGTGACAGTGGAGCATTCCGGCGCGGTGGATGCCACAGGCAGCGGGCTGGCGGTGGACAAGCGCCGGGCAAACATCACCCTGAAGCAGCGCGCCGCGCAGGACCGCACCTACATTGAAAGCTGCTTCGGGCGCTGCTTTTACCCGCCGGAGCAGCTGCGCAAGACTGAGCAGGAGTTGTGCACTGGGGTGCATTTGGGCTGTCACTTGTGGTTCAGCGCCGGTGTACCCAGCCCGGCGCAGGCACCCACCCCGGAAGCGCGGCAGCTGGCACAGCAGGCCGAATTGCAGGCCGAACGCAACCGTGCCTACTACGCCAAAAATCAGGAGCTGCACCGCAGCGTGGTGCTGCGCCTTACCGAACAGATTCGCAACTGTATTCTGGTGCATCAGCAGCCCGACCAGCGGGTGGCACGCAGCGGCAACCTGTGCGCTGGGCGGGTGTGGCGCGCCCCTTACCTGAATGATAACAGAGTGTTTTTGTGCCCGGAGGAGGAAAACTGCCCCGCCTTTACGGTGGACCTGCTGCTGGACGCCTCCGCCTCCCGCCTGCACTGTCAGGAGGTGATCGCGGCGCAGGGTGTCATTCTGGCCGAAAGCTTGGCCAACTGCGGTATTCCGGTGCGAGTAAGCGCCTTTAGCAGCCTGCGGGGCTACACGGTACTGCGGGTACTGAAAGGCTTTGCGGACAAGAACCGGCAGAACATCTTCCGGTACTTCGCCTCAGGCTGGAACCGGGACGGTCTGGCGCTGCGAGCTGCGGGCGATCTGATTCAGTACGCCCCCGGCCCCGCCCCGCGCCACCTGATGATCCTGCTGACCGATGCCAGCCCCAACGACAGCCGCCGCATTCCGCCCACAGCAGAGAACCCGCTGGGCTGCGCCTACGAGGACGCCGCCGGTGTTACCGATACCGCCGCGCAGGTGCGCACCTTGCAGCGGCAGGGCGTGCGAGTGTCTGCCGTTTTTATGGGCGAGGACAGCAGCGCCGGTGCCGCCACGCAGATCTACGGCAAAAATATGGCGCGCATCCGCGGCATGGATCAGCTTGCCCGCGCTGCCGGGCGATTGATCCAGAACGAGATCCGGGAGCTTGGCGATTGAAGAAATATAAAATGACCCCTGTGGGAGCAACTCCTGCCTTAGCCGGCATCTCCCGCAGGGGTCATTTTTCACAACCGATTATCATAAAGCACAACCATGCTTTGAACTTCTGTTTGCTCCATGCCATAAGCTTTTGCAAAATTTTGTCGTTTTGAAGAAACTTGCAGTTGTTTTTTACTCAAAAGTATGCTATACTACGTTCAGAGAAGTTTTATACAGCCTGTCGGCCCGATCACCCGGCTGGCACTTTTACAACGTTTCGCTGTTTGCTTTTTAGGAAGGAGATCAATCATGGACGCTTCCCGTTATTTTGACGCCATGCACAACGCCATGTCCACCCTGCACGCCGGTGCACAGCTGCTGCTCACCATCCGTTTGCAGGACACCTGCGGCAACGATGCCTATCTTGAAGTAAAACAGCTGCCCGGGGAGCAGAGCGCCCTTGTGTGCTACTCCACCATGGGGCGGCGCTGCCTGAATTTTCAGCTGTTCCGCAAGGGCTGGCAGCTGTGCCACAATGCCGATGGGCAGCTGACCGGACGTTTTCCGTCCAGTGCCGACAGCCTGCTCAGCCAGACCGACTTCCGCGCCTACTGCCGGGAGGATCGGCTGGATGCCGCCCGCACCCAGCGCCTTGTGGAGGAACTGGGGCAGCGCGCCGGCACGAACTATGTTGGTGTCATCCCGCAGAATGCCCGCACCGGCGCACAGATCACAGTCGAAAGCCACCTTGGCCGCGGTGCACGTTGGAGTTACTGGAATCAGGACGCTTCCCCCTGCCTGCCGCTGGCTGCAATTCTGTACTGGCTGGCAGATTTTCTGGCCGGGAACGAGCGCCGTGCGTTGCAGTCTGACCCGCAGGCCGCCGCACTGGCTGCGCAGTGGCTGGCAAAGGACACGGCTGTGTTCTTCTGCCCCTCCCCTGCCTTGACCGTATCCCCCGCAGCCGGTCACAGTGTCCCGGCTGCACAGCGCACCCGCCCCGCCCCGGTGCCTGCCGCACGCAGCAAGAGCTGGCAAAGCGTTCTGGCCGCCATGGCTGCGGTGTAAGCTGGTACCTTTTCAATCTGGTTTACATATAAAAGAGATCGGA
>OIVQ01000148.1_pt1 | contig 26784 bp, 19 predicted proteins | sample 1587271 | NCBI WGS metagenome assembly OIVQ01 (sample SAMN02675044, study PRJEB24791) | human gut metagenome, SKBSTL002 | isolation source: stool | host: Homo sapiens | place: USA
TGCGGCGGGTGATGTTGCGGGACTCAAAATCGATGTTCATTGAGATACGCTCCTCCGAGATGTTGTTTTCCTTTTTTCCTATCCTAAATGCAAAAAACGGCGCGCTCCGGGTGCCAAAACGCACAAAGCGCCCGGGGCCGCACCTTTCGTATTCTAACATTGTGGGCAAAAGAAGTCAATGACATACAGCCCTAAAATAAAAACAAAATAGTAACGGATGCTTTTCTCTGAAAAATGATGGCAAAAAATGGTAAAGAATGAAAAGAAGTCGTACTTTCACAGGACGAAAGATGGATACAACGAAAGTTGGAAAACGCAAAGCGGCTATCTTTTTTCACAAAATCATGCTACAATACTATTGAATGAATCCTATATTAAGGAGTACACGGATGAAAAAGCTGGTTTCGATGTATCAAAAATATATGTTCCGCCCCGTTCTGTATAAATCCGTCACCCGGGTGTCGGTCGTGGCCGTCCTGATGCTGTTGTGGGACCGCTACGTCAGCGACGGCAGATTCACTATGTGGCAGGCCCCGGCCCTGCTGCTGGGTGTTGTGCTGCTGGCGTGGGCGTGGGTGAACTACCTCCGTCTGGACGGCGTGACCGTCCACCATCTGGGCGAGGAGTTCAAGGACATGGGCAAAAAGAAGAAGCTCCACGCCACCAAGTCCATCGTGGACTTTGCGGACGAGCGCATCGTCTCCTTCGAGGAGCTGGAACCCGAAGAGCGCACCTATTGCAGTATGCTCTCGAATCTCATCCTGGGCGGGGCGCTGCTCATCATCGGCCTCATCGCAGGTGCTCTGTTCGGTGGTTCCTCTCTGGTGGCTGTCTCCGCTTACTTCATCGGCATGGCTGCCATCATCTGCTCCGGCGTGATCCTGAAGAAGACCAAGCTCTTCGCAGGTGATCCCGCTCCCTTCGTGATGGAGCTGCCCGCCTACCATGTGCCCGCATGGGGCAACGTGCTGCGGGCAACCTGGGAGCGCGGCTGGTCCTTCATCAAGCGCGCAGGCACTGTGATTTTGCTCGCCACCGTCATCCTGTGGTTTGCACAGGGCTTCGGCTTTGAGAACGGTGCCTTTGGCATGATCGAGGATCAGGACAACTCCATCCTCGCCATCGTCGCCACCAAGGTCGCATGGATCTTTGCACCTCTGGGCTTCGGCAACTGGAGAGCCACTGTGGCAAGCGTTACCGGCCTGATCGCCAAGGAGAACGTGGTTAGCACCTTCGGTGTGCTGTACCACTTCGGCGGCGAGCTTTCCGAGAACGGCGACGAGATCTGGGCAGCGGTCGCGCAGGACTACACCGCTCTGTCCGCTTACGCCTTCATGATCTTCAACCTGCTGTGCGCCCCCTGCTTTGCTGCGATGGGTGCCATCAAGCGCGAGATGAACAACGGCAAGTGGACGGCCTTTGCCATCGGCTATATGTGCGCACTGGCTTACTGCGCTGCACTGGTGGTGTATCAGCTGGGCGGCCTTATCACCGGCGAGGTGCACTTTGGCCTGTTCACCGTGGTGGCTGTTGTGGTGCTGGCAGCGTTTATCTACCTGATGGTGCGCCCCAACAAGTACGCCGACAACAACGAAGTAAAGCTGGATACTTCCCGTATCTGATAGAAACGAAAGGGTGTATGCTGTATGATGGAATTTATTGCAACAAACTTTAATCTGCCCACCATCATCGTGGCAGCGCTGGTGTTCGGCGCGCTGGGCTGGGTCGTATGGCACACCCACAAGCACGGCGGCGGCTGCAGCTGCGGCGGCGATTGCAGCCACTGCAAGGGCTGCCACTAAACACTAAACACTGAACCGCAAAGGAGCGCGGGCTGAAACTCTCGGCTCGCGCTCCTTTTTTAAGTGAAACAAAGTTAGCTTATGATAACACCGGGCAGACCCCGGCGCGTAAAAAGGAGAGTGACCGGTATGCAGCTGACCGCAGCGCATCTGCGCTATCTGCTGGCCATCTACGAGGTAAGCCGCACCCATCTGGACATCAGCTCCCGCAGCATTGCGGAAAAGCTGGGGGTGACAAAACCCTCGGTGGTGCGCATTTTGAACCTGCTCATGGAGCAGGGCATGATCGTAAAGGAGTACTACGGTAAAATTTACCTGACCGACCGCGGCATCTGGGTGGCAAAGCGGGTGCAGCAGGAGCTGGACGCCATTCTGGCGCACTTCCCGCCGGTGAGCGGGGAGCTGACGGACGAGGAGCAGTGGAACGCTGCCCTTGCCATGACGAGCGCTTTGCCCCAGCGCCTTTTTACCGCCGACTATGAGCGGATGGTGGAAGAGGAGGAAACTCCCTCCGTCAAAGCCTGACAGGGCTTGACTGAGAGGGTTCTCCCCGGCAAGGGCTACTGTTCAAAAGTCTCCTATGACCCATAGAGTTTTGAAGAGTTACTTTTTCTGTGCCAAAACACGCAGAACCTTGCGCTTTTTGCCCCGACTCTTCAAAAGTAGCTAAAGTTTTGAAGAGTCGCGAACATAACGAAATTACGTCACTTTTAGATACTATTCAATATAAAAAAGTGGTAATAATGTCCGACTCTTCAAAAGTCCCTTTGTATCATAGGGCTTCGCCGCCTGTTTTGAATAGTCGCATTTGCTGTCAAAGCGGCAGCTGCGTCTGTTTGTTGAGGTTGATGATCTCAGCAGCAACAGCCGCCGGTTCAAGCTCTGGACGATGCCAGTAGATCTTCTGGTTCGGCGGTTTTCCAACGCGCAACAGCTTCAAATCCAGCGCGATGCGTGCCCTGCGGATGGTACTGTCCGAGATATCCCGCTCGGCGCACAGGCGGTACACCTCGCCCGCCTCTACCCAGCCCACAAAGGACAGCTGCTTTTCCAGCGCCTCGATGGCGTTGGCAAGGGCGGCAGAAGGGCGGCCGTTGCCGGTGGCGGGGGTGCCCGCCTCCCGGATGATGGCGTCGGCGGTAAGGGTGCAGGGGCCGTCGTAGGCCACCGTGCCCTGCGGACAGATGCGGTAGCGCTGGCTTTCGCCGGGCTGGCCAAGGCTGTTTTTGGCGTGGGCCACCACCCGCACCTCCGGGTGCTCCGGGTCCCGCCCGGCAATGAGGATGCTGCGGGCGGCGTTGCGGAAATCGCTGGAGCCAAGCAGACGGTCCAGCGCGCTGCACACCCCGGGGCCGGGCTTGCTCATGTGGCTGATGAGCAGCACTGCCATGTCCAGCTCCTTGGCAAGGGCACCCAGATGGTCCAGCAGCGGGCGCACCTGCTCGGCGCGGTTCATCTGCACCCCCTGCCCCAGATAGCTCTGGATGGGGTCGAACACCAGCAGCGCCGGGCGGTACACCCGGCACAGGGCGGCAAGCTCCTCGTCGCCCATGCTGTAACTGGCACCATCCTGAAAATACAGCCGGTCAAGGTCTGCTCCCATGGCCTCGGCGCGGGGACGCAGCACCTTGTTGGGGTCGTTCTCGGCGGTAAGGTAGAGCACGGTGGCGGGGGGCTGCGGCGGGTCGTCCGGCGCAAAGGCTGCGCCCCGGGTAAGCCGGGCGCACACGTCCAGCGCAAGGCTGGTCTTGCCCGCAGCGGACACGCCGCCCAGAATGCTTACCATGCCCCGGGGCAGGTAGGGCTGCACCAGATAGGCGGCGCGCTCCGGCGCAAAGGCGCTGGCGGGACGGATGCGGAACCGCCCGCGCCCGGCCTTTTGTTTGGCTTCGGCTTCGGCGCGCTGCTCCTCGGCAAGGCCTGCCTGCACATACTGCTGGCGGGCGTTTGCCACAAAGCCCTCGATATCCTGCCCCATGCGCGCCCCGCAGTCGGTGAACCAGCTCTCCACCCGGCCGGTGTCCCGCAGCTGACGGCTGTACAGCTGCCCCCGCAGCAGCCGCAGGGCTTCCTCGCGGCGGTCTTTGTCCAGCGTATACACCAGTGTGGCGGTGTAATCGCTGAGCAATTGGGCGTCCGGCGCGTGCTCCAGATGCTGGCACAGCTCCGTCCACACCTCGTGCTGGACGGCCTGCGCCTTGTCGTAGGCGGTACGGTACTTGTTTGCGTCCATGTAAAAAACCTCCTTTGGACATAAAGTATCTACCCTTATCCTAAGGCGATGGACGCGGAAAAACCAGTGTGTACTTTTTGAGGGCCAGAGGGTATTATTGCACGCTGGATATACACGCTGTAAATGCAAGCGCAGCCGCCGCAAAACAAAAACAAACGCAGCAGCGCATGGCAGCGCCCGCCGCGCGGGAAAACTCTGCCAAAAACTGGCGAAGTATTTCCCCCCGCGTAATCCACCGAAAACGTGCGATTTTTTGGGGGAGACAACAAATGCCGGACAGCCTGCAGGCTGCCCGGCATTGTGCGTTGTGGTTATTTTTTGATCGCCCGCAGGATGCGGTTGGCGATGTACTTATGCCCGTTCACGGTGGGGTGGGCATCGGCGGCGGTCATGGCAAAGGGGATGGGCACATAGGTCACATTCTCGTTCTGGGCGGCAAGGCTCTTGCTAAGGGCGTTCAGCCGCCGGAACAGCTGTGTCCACTCCGGCAGCAGGGGCACAGGGTTCGTGTAGCCCAAAAGGATGATTTGCGCGTCCGGGTTCAGCGCCCGCAGCTCCGCTACCACCTGCGGCATATGCACGGCGGCTTCCTGATACGCCTGCTCGCAGATGGCGTCCGTACCGCCGCCCAGCAGCAGCTGGGTGGTGGCCTGTTTTTCTTCCTTTGTCAGCCGCAGGCGGGAAAGGTCGCTGTTCAGCCGCTGCAGGTTCTCAAAGCTGGGCTCGCGCAGCACGCCGCTGACCATGGTGGCTACCAGCTGCTCGCTCTTCCAGTTGGTGGCGTTGCCCAGCGCCACAAGGGCGGGCACCAGCGCATCGTTGGAGCCGATCTGCACGCTGATGACATCCGCGCGCTTGAGGTAGTCCAGCATCTGGGGGTAGACGTAGTAGGTGCCCGCCTGCTGGTTCATCTGGGGCATTGCGCCGGTGCGCAGCATATCCGCAAGGTCGCCGGTGGTCAGCCCGGGCAGGCCAAGGTTGATGGCGTGCTGACGGTCCAGCCCAAGGCCTTTGCCCACCAGCGAAACATAGCACTGCTCCGGGTAGCCCTCAAAGTTTGGGGCCGCGTCTATGCCGATGGCGGCTTCGGTGTACTTGAAATCCGGCAGACCCACGCCGGAAACGATGCTGTCGCCCAGCGCCACATAGGTGCGCTGAGGATCGGCGGCAGGGGCTTCCTCAGTGGGGGCTTCCGCGTCCGGGGCAGCTTCTTCTGCGGGCTGCTCCTGCGCGGCGGGGGCGGTCTGTTCCGGCGGCAGGGCGTCGGGCTGCTGGGCAAAGGCTGGCACAGCCAGCAGCACCAGCGTAGCGGCGCTGCACAGCCATGCGGTAAAACAGGGATGTTTCATGGAGGATTCCTTCTTTCTCAAGGGCAGTGGGACGATTTGGAATGCGCGCCGCGCTCGCTTTGCGCATATTCAGCGGAAAGATTATTTTTATTTCGCGTTTGTCGCGCTCTGCGGAGCGCTCCAAACGCATTTTCACGGGAGGGTTCACCCCACCTCTTCTTCCAGCTTACGGTAGTCGGCCTTGCCGGCGGGGGTCAGGGGCATTTCGGGGATGATCTTATAGGCCGAGGCGGCGGGCTGCACATACTCCGGCAGCTCCTCAAGGCACAGCTGGCGCAGCTCCCGCAGGATCTGGCGCTTTTTGCCGGTGGCGGCAGGCTCCAGCACCACAAAGACGAAGGGCAGACGTCCCTGGGTGTGGTCGGTATCGGCGCAGCCCACCACGCAGCACTGGTGCACGGCGGGGTGGCGGCTGATGACGTTTTCGATCATGGAGGGGAACACCTTGAAGCCGTCGTGCCGGATGATGATGCGCTTGATGCGGGCGTCCAGATACACAAAGCCGTCCTCGTCCATGGAGCCGATATCGCCGGTGTGTGCCCACAGCTGGCCGTCCGCGTGGCGGCGCAGCAGGTAGGCGGTCTCCTCGGGCTTGTTGTAGTAGCCCTTCATGGCGGTGGGGGTGCAGATGCAGATCTCGCCGCGCTGACCAATGGGCAGCTCGGTCTCGGTGCCCGGCTCGAAGATGGAGACCACCGTGTTGACCATGGGGATGCCCACGCTGCCGGGCTTTGTCACGTTGCCGGCGGCGATGGTGGCAGCCGAGGATACCTCGGTCATGCCGTAGCCCTTTGCCAGCGGGTACTCCACCCCGTGGGCTTTGAGGAACCGGTTCACCGTCTGCTCCGCGCCCAGCGAGAGGGAATCGCCTCCGGCGGCATAGTTGCGGATGAAGGAGAGGTCTTTGTTTTTCAGCAGCGGGTCGGCGGCAAGCTGCTGGTAGTGGGTGGGCACGCCGAACATGTGCGCGGGCTTGTACTTCCACACCAGTGCGCCCAGCTTTTCCGGGTCCAGATTGGGGATGATGATGATATGCAGCCCCATGACCAGCGGCATGTGGATGCCGCAGCTGTAACCGTAGGCGATGAAGGGGGGCATGACGTTCAGCAGCTTCTGCCCGCGGTGGAACAGACGGCTCTGGGCGGCAAACTCCTGTGCAAGGGCGTTGAAGCAGTAGTCGGTCAGCATAACGCCCTTGGGCGAGCCGGTAGTGCCGCCGGTGTGCACCACCACGCAGGTGTGCTGGGGGTCGTAGGGAGCGGCGGCGGGGCTGTGCCCTTTGCCTGCGGCGATAAAGTCCTTCCAGCGCAGCACGTTGGAGGCGTAGCGGTTTTTATCCGGCTCTGTCAGCTTGTAGCCCACGGCTTTGGCCAGCGGCAGACTGTCGGCGGGGCTGAGCACCACCACCCGCTCCACGCTGGTGCGCTTTGCGGCCTGATGGCAGCGGGGGTACACCACGTTCAGGCAGATCAGCAGGCGGGACTCCACCTCCTCGATGTACTCCCGGATGCCCTCGGCGCTGTACCGGGGGTCTACCAGATTCAGGGTAGCGCCCAGCAGGTCGGCGGCGTAGAAGGTGTAGACCACCTCCGGGGTCATCACGCTGACCACCGTGATGATATCGCCCTTTTTCACCCCCAGCGCCTGCAGGGCGGCGGCGGTCTTTTTTATCTGCACGATCAGGTCGGCGTAGCTGAACTTGCGGCCGTAGTATTCCAGCGCGGTGTCGCCCAGATGCCGCTCGTTGTTGCGGCAGACCAGCGCAAAGGCCGAGCACTCCGGCACGGATTGGTGGATGTACTTTTCGTCATAATATTTCAGCCATGGCTTTGCCTTGGAGGCGTAGACCGGCTCCTTGCCATCTTCCATCATAGGATCAGACCTTTCTTTATCATCATTCGGAGCGCGGCGCTGCGGGCGCGGGTGCCGTCACGTTTGCCGGGGCAGCGCTCTGCCCGGCGGGGATGGTCTCCGGCAGGGCGGCAGCGGTCTCCACGGTCTGGGCTGCGGCAGTCTCCACGGTCGGGGCGGCTTCCGCTGTGGTCTCCGCAGCGTTTTCCGCTGCCTTGGCGGCCTCCTCGGCGGCCTTGGCGGCGCGCTCGGCCTTCAGCTGCTCGGCGCGCTGACGTGCCTCCTCCTGCCGTTTCAGGGTGCGCGCCTTGATGCGGCACACCGAGCACAGACCCTCGGCGCTGTCCGGGGCAATGGGCTTGCCGCACTGCTTGCACAGGGTCTTGGTGCACTTGTACAGCACCACGGGGCCAAGGGTGGTCAGCTGGTACAGCTTCATGCCGTCAAAGCCCTTGTTGGAGCATACGTTCATGCACACGCCGCACTCGCTGCACTTCCACGGGGTAAGCACCATGCGGGTCTGGCCATTGGGCATCTCCTCAAACTTCAGGGCGTTGGCGCGGCAGGCTTTCTCGCACCGGCCGCAGCCAAAGCAGTTGTCGGTGAACTTGGGCATATAGTAGCCGTACTGCAGGGGCGTTTCCATGGCGGCTTTCAGCTGCTTTGTGCGCTGGTGCAGCAGCAGGCGGAAGTCCACCCCGCTGTCCTCCTCGCTGCGCAGGCCGGGCAGCATCTGCAGCAGCTTTTTGGTGCCGCTCTTGGAGCCGTGGCTCACCTGTTCCAGCATCTCGCGGCGGGTCAGTTCCTGCACATGGTAGGGGTACTCCTTTTCCTCATACGCCAGCGAGAACCGCGCTTCAAACATCGGCTGACCGAAAAAGTCCACAAGGCGGGTCAGCTCCTTGCGCAGCTGCTCGGCGCACAGGTCGTTCTCACACTGCCCGCAGGGGGTCAGGTCCAGCACGATCTTTTTGTTCAGCGCCAGATACGCCAGCGCCTCCCACGAGAGGGCACAGATGCAGCTGCGCACCACGGTGTTCTTGCGGGCAGACTTCTCACAGCCGATCCAGATGGTATCGTTGTCGGTGTCCGCCGCGGCGGTATCCCGCTGCACCTGCTCGGGCGAAGGCGCAATGCAGCCGCTGCGGCAGGCGGAAACGCACAGTCCGCAGTCGGTGCAGGGGTCCCAGTCCTTGACGAGGTTCGGGCGGGTAAAGATCTCCTCGCCATAGGGGCAGATGTCCTTGCAGGTCGTGCAGGGCTTGCGGTGGGGGTGCAAATTCCAGCACTGGCGGCGGTTGATCTCGGGATGGCTGGTCTTCATCAGGGCATCCATTGCAGTTCTGGTAAAAAAGCCCATGGTCTTACTCCTTTTCCACAACAGAGGTAAGGGCAGCGTGGTCGAGCAGGAAGCGCTGCACCTTCTGGTTGGTCACGGCGGCGGCGATGGCGTCCCGGCTGAGCACCTTGCGGATCTCTTCTTCCGGGGTGTCGTGCAGCTTGGAAAGGCGGGCGATCTCGGCGTCCACCTCCTGCTGGGTCACGGTGATCTTTTCGGCTTCGGCGATGGCGCGCACTGCCAGCATGGCCCGCAGCTGGCGCTCGGCTTCCTTGCGGTAGCCCTCCCGCACCTGCTCCGGGGTCAGCCCGGCGCTCTTGCAGTAGAGCTCCATGGTCATTTTGCTCTTGCGCAGCCGCTGGCGCAGCTGGGTCATCTGGTATTCGGCGTTCTGCGCCAGCAGCTCTGCGGGCAGCTCCACGGTCAGGTTCGCCCCCGCCATATCCAGCAGCGCCGCCCCGGCAATGCGGTCGGCGTTGGCTTCGTGGGAAAGGCGCTTTTTCTCCCGCAGGCTCTCCCGCAGGGCATCAAGGTCTGCATAGCCCAGCGATTTTGCAAGGGCATCGTCCACCGGGGGCACCTGCTTGCGCTCCACTGTGTGCAGGCAGATCTCAAACTGCGCGGTCTTGCCGGAAAGCTCCGGCACCCGGAAATCGGCGGGGTAGGTGAAGTCGAACCGGAAAGTCTCGCCCGCGCAGTGGCCGTACACGGCATCCTCGGCGGCGGGCATCAGCTGCCCGGTGCCCAGCACCACGGTCACATTCTCCATCCGGCTGTCCGGGATGGGCGCACCCTCCAGAAAGCCCTCGAAATCCAGCGTGATGCGCATCCCGCGGGCGGCGGGCGCGTCAGTCGGCACAAAGGGCGCGTGGACCCGCGCCAGATTGCCGATATCCGCCTCTACGGCCTTATCCGATACCGGGCGCACCCGGCGGGTGAAGGCAAGCCCCTTGTACTGCCCCAAAGTGGCAGCGGGCATGGTGTTTGCAGTTTGTTCCATAGTCGAACACTCCTTTTTACAAAAGCGGCGTTACAGCCCGCGGGCGGCCAGCCAGCTTTCTGCGATCTGGGAGAACATCTCCGGGTACTGGGCATCTTCTTCTTTAAAGGCGCTCAGGTAGTACTCCACCTCGGCGCGGGTGGGGGCCACGGTGCGCCGCCAGATGGTAAAGGTGGTGCCGTTGCCCATATCAAAGGTGGCCTCCAGCGCAAAGTACTCGTCCCGCACCGCAAGGAACCTCTCGTTCAGCTTGTGGGACATCTCGCCGTTGCCCACAAAGGTCTGGGGGAAGGGGTCGGCGGTGAGGACATATTTGGCCTCGAAGAACTGCATGGGGAAGTTGTGGGTGCCCGGCACCGAGAAGCCGAAGGCCAGCTTATCGTTGATGGGGGTTGCGGGCAGCTGGCAGTTCTTGAAGTGATCCGGGCAGTACAGCATATCGTGGGGGATCATGTAGCTGATCTCGCCCTCGGCGCAGTGGGTGTCGATCCAGTTGGCAATGGCCTTGATCTGCGGCAGATCCTTGCGGTCATAGATCAGCTTGTCCAGCCGGACGAACTCCTCGGTGACTGCCAGCGGGAAGTGATCCACCAGAAAGCCCGGCAGGGCAATGGTGGTCAGGGGAGAGCAGCGCACCGAGGTGGCAAACACGAGGGTGAACACCCAGAACACGACCTTTGCCGCCCGGAAGCGGCTGATGCCCTCCGCCAGCGCCGCTGCGCCCAGCAAAAACAGGAGAAACCACCCCGGGAGGAACAGCAGCATCTGGTGGGAGCCGGTGTTCTGGATGCGGGTGAACAGCAGCATGCTCAGCAGGATCTCCAGCCCGGCAAGGCAGGGCAGCGCAGGCATTTTGCGCTTTTTCAGGCTGAACCACAGCCCCATGCCCACGAGCACAAGGTTCATCAGACCCATGCGCCAGAACTGCAGGCTGATCTCGGCTGCAAAGCCGCCGCCGTTATAGTAGGAATAGCGCTCGGCGTAGCTGTAAGCGAGGATGCGGCTGACCATCGGCCACAGCAGCACCAGCATGGCCACCATGCTCATCAGGCCGAACAGCACGAGGTTGCGCACCTGCAAAAGCGCCTGCTTTTTCTGCCCGGCGCGGGCAGTGCGCGCGCTGCTTACCAGCACCAGCACCGCGTAGGCAAAGTAGTAGCCCACCACAAAATATAAGTACCACCGGCGGGAAAGGATGATGGCTGCCGTGGCGGCAAACAGCAGGCAGAAGCGCACCGGCTCCAGCTTTTCAAACCGGAAGTCCAGCGTGAGCAGCAGAATGCTGAAGCCGAAGATGAGGCCGAACCAGTCCGGCTGGCTGAGCATGGCGCTCATGCGCAGCCACGGGTAGGTGACCATCCAGGTCATGCCGATGAGGAAGTACCAGAAGCGGTTTTTCACCCGCAGCATCTGCCCCACCTTGATGGTAAGCCCTGCCAGCAGCACCAGCAGCATGGGCAGGATGCTGAACACCTGACAGAAGGCAAAGCTGTCGCCGGTGCGGTCGCTCAGGCAGAAGGGAAACTCCAGAAACAGGGTGATGAAGTTGGTGTAGTCCTCGGCAAAGGAGCCGAAGATGAACTGGAAGCCCGCCGCCGGGCCTTGCAGAAAGGCAGCTTCGGCCCAGTACTGTTTGTTGATATAGTTGACGTAATCCCAGATATACACAAAGCTGCGGCGGCCAAGCGCCCAGAAAAAGTAGACCAGCGCTGCCGCCCACAGGCCGACGAGCACCGCCTTGTGGAAGAGGTCAAATTTGATTCCCGCCACCCGCAGCACCAGCAGCACACAGGCAAACAGGGCAAGGTTGCACCACAGGCTCACCAGCGGAAAAAAGAATTTGCTGCCGGGCGCAGCCAGCGCAAAAACGGCCAGCAGCACCGCTGCTGCCGCCAGCACCAGCACGATTTTCGCCGCAGCGGAAACGCGGGGCTTTGTAATGGGTTCGGACATGGAATAGGACCCTCCTTGCAAAATTTCACACCTTACAGTATAACAACTCCCCGGGGCACTGTCCAGCACCCCGGTGGTGAAAAATGCAGAATGTCCCGCCGCTTTCAAAGCAGACGGGACATTTTTGCGTAAATATTACTTATCGGAAACTTCCGCAGCGGCCTTAGCAGCCTTTGCCGCCTTGCGCTTTTGCGCCAGCGCCCTGTTGGCGCTCAGGCGGGCGGCGTCCGGGTTGGGGGCTTCCGGGGACAGCCGCAGCAGATAGCTGCCCATGGCGGGCAGGTCCAGCGTCAGGGTGTAGTCCCGGCCGAACACGCCGCCATCGGTGGTGTGGAAGCTCTGCTTGCGGTGCGCCTTGTGCACGCCGCCCCAAGTGCCGGCCTCGGTGTCCAGCACCAGCTCTGCGCTGCAGGGGAACTTGAGGTACAGGGGGAACTTTTTGTGGGCGTGGTCCTGGGTGTTCATCACGCAGAGCAGGTTCTGCCCGCGCCCTTTGCGCAGCCATGCGTACACACCCTCGGCGCAGCTTTCGTTTGCCACCCACTCAAAGCAGTCCGGGTTGTACTCGCCGTCATACAGGGCAGGCTCGGAGGCGTAGGTGCGGCTCAGAGCGGCAAAGTACTTCTGGAAGGCATCGTGGAAGGGGTATTCCAGCAGATTCCAGTCCAGCTCCCGCTTTTCGTCCCACTCCCGGAAGTGTGCCAGCTCGTTGCCCATAAAGTTCAGCTTTTTGCCGGGATGGGTGTACATATAAAAATACAGGGTGCGCAGCTGGGCGCATTTTTCCGCGTAGCTGCCCCACAGCTTATCAATGATGGTCTTTTTGCCGTGCACCACCTCATCGTGGCTCAGCGCCAGCAGATACAGCTCGTTGTAGAAGTAGTGCATACTGAACAAAAGCTTGCCGTAGCAGCCCGGGCGCTCGCCGAAGGGGGTGGCAAAGTAGTCCAGCGTGTCGTGCATCCAGCCCATGTCCCACTTGTAGTCAAAGCCCACGCCCTCGTAGCGGGTGGGGGCGGTCACCTTGAGGAAGTTGGTGGAGTCCTCCGCCATGTAGATGCCGGTGGGCCAGCGCTCGTTCAGCCCGTGGTTCAAACTGCGCAAAAAGTTCACCGCGCCCTGATTCACGCCGCGGTTGGGGTCGCCCTGCCAGTACAATGCCCGGGAGATGGCGTCCATGCGGATGCCGTCGCAGTGGTACACGTCCATCCACAGCCCGGCGGCGCTGCTCAGAAAGCTGCACACCTCCCGGCGGTAGTAGTTGAAGTTGCAGGTGCCCCACTCGCTCTGTCCCACGTCGCTGTCGTACTCGTACAGGTAGGTGCCGTCAAACTTTGCCAGTGCGTCGGCGTTGGCGGCAAAGTGCACCGGCACAAAGTCCATGATGACGCCGATGCCCATGCGGTGGCAGGCGTTGACAAAGCCCGCAAACTGGGCGGGGGTGCCGTAGCGGCTGGTCACCGAGAAGTAGCCGGTGGTCTGGTAACCCCAGCTGCCGTCAAAGGGATGCTCGGCCAGCGGCAGCAGCTCCACATGGGTAAAGTGGTGCTCCAGCAGCCACGGGATCAGCTCCCGCGCCAGCTCCTCGTAGTTGTACCACCCGTCCGAGCCGTCCGGCCGGGTTGCGCCGGGCTTATGCTTCCAGCTGCCGGCGTGCAGCTCGTAGATGTTCAGCGGGCGGTTGCGGCATTTGTCCCGCCGCTCCATCCACGCAGTGTCGTCAAAGGTGAAATCCAGCTTTGTCAGTTTGCTGGCGGTGCCGGGGCGCAGCTCGGTGGCAAAGGCGTAGGGGTCGCTGCGCATCACGGTGCTGCCGTCTGCGCCATGCACGCGGTATTTGTACAGATCTCCTTCCGCAAGGCCGGGGATAAAGGCGCTCCACACGCCGGTATCGGCTTTTTCCATGGGCACGCCGCGCTCCCAGCCGTCAAAGCCGCCGCACACCTCCACGGCGGTGGCACCGGGTGCCCACACGGCAAAACGCCAGCCCTCGGCGCCGTTCGGGTCGGTGCAGGGGTGCGCACCCAGAATGCGGTAGGCATCGAAGCAGTCGCCACTGAAAAACGTGCGGGGGATCACAGGGTAATTCATGCAAAGATCTCCTTACTTCTCTATGTTGACCGGCGATGTGCGCCGGTTGATACAAGGCTGTTTGGGCAAACTATCCAAGAAAAACGCCTTTTTACCGGCACAGTAGCCGATAATCTTAGCGAATCTTGACAAAAATCGGCAAAAATACACATATTTGCCAGAGGGTGTGGTATACTGTTGCTGCCGCCTTGCGGGCGGTGCAACTTTTTAGAGCAATAGAATGGGAGCGAATGATCATGGCTTGGTATGACGAAGCAGTATTTTATCACATCTATCCGCTGGGGCTGTGCGGCTGTGCGCACGAAAACGACGGCCAGCCCACCCCGGGCGCTTTTGCAAAGCTGGAAGCATGGGCAGCCCACGCGGCAAAGCTGGGCTGTACAGCCATCTACATCGGCCCGCTGTTCGAGAGCGGCTCCCACGGCTACGATACCATCGACTACCGTCTGGTGGACCGCCGCCTTGGCACCAACGAGGAGTTCAAGGCTTTTGTGGCGGCCTGCCACGCCCGCGGGCAGCGGGTCATCGTGGACGGCGTGTTCAACCATGTGGGCCGCGATTTCTTCGCGTTCCAGGACCTGAAAGCAAACCGCGAGAACGCCCGGTATAAGGATTGGTTCTGTGATGTGAACTTCTGGGGCAACAACGAGTATAACGATGGCTTTTCCTACGGCAACTGGGGCGGCTACAACCTGCTGGTCAAGCTGAACCAGCGCAACCCGGAGGTGCAGCAGTACCATTATGATACCGTCCGCTTCTGGGTGGAGCAGTTCGACATCGATGGCATCCGTCTGGATGCAGCCGATGTGTTGGATTTCGACTTCATGCGCGGGCTGCGCCGTCTGGCAAACGAGGTAAAGCCGGAGTTCTGGCTGATGGGCGAGGTCATCCACGGCGATTACAGCCGCTGGGCAAACCCGGAAATGCTGCACTCCGTGACCAACTACGAGCTGCACAAGGGCCTGTGGAGCGGCCACAACGACCACAACTATTTTGAAATCGCCCACACCATGCGCCGACTGCAGGGGCTGTGCCATGACACCCGGCTGTATCTCTTCTCGGATAACCACGATGTGGAGCGCCTGCCCAACAAGCTGCGCAACAAAGAGCACATCCGGCATATTGCCATTCTGGTGTACAGCCTGTGGGGCATCCCGTCCATCTACTACGGCTCGGAGTTCGGCATCGAGGGCAAAAAGGAGTGGGGCAGCGACTGGCCGCTGCGCCCCTGTCTGGAACTCAGTGACTACGCTGATGCAGAACGTACAAATCCTGTTACCAGTGTATACAAAGCGCTGGGGAAATGCAAGGCTGAATTGCCGGAAATGACCTACGGCGAGGTAAAAGAATTGCAGCTCACCACCCAGTGCTACGCCTTTGCCCGGGTGCTGGACGGCAAGGCCGTGGTGGCGGTGCTGAACAACGGCGATACCCCCGCACAGCTGGAGTTCCAGCTGCCGGTGGAAACCGCCAAGGTCACCGACCTGTTGGCGGACACCGTGGGTGCGCAGGAGGTGCTGGTCTCCACCGAGTGGAACCGCATGAAGGTGCAGCTGCCCTCCAATTACGCCACCCTGCTGCGGGTAGAATAAAGCAACGCCTGCGGCGTGACCGGCGCAAAAGCCTTTACCCTTTGGAGATAGGTTTCCCCCTTCCGGGGGAAGCCTTTGTTCAGAAAGCTGAGATTGGAATAACCTTGCACATTTTGCCGCGTTTTGCTACAATAAGGAGAGAAAAGTCGTTTTACGGAAAGGAAGCCTGACCCCCTATGAATGCAGCACAGCGCAGAGAACGCATCCTGACCCGGCTGAACAGCGCCGGTGCCCCTTTAAGCGCCAGCACGCTGGCGGCAGAACTGGGGGTGTCGCGGCAGATCGTGGTAGGGGATGTGGCGCTGCTGCGCGCCGGTGGGGCGCAGATCGATGCCACCCCCCGGGGCTACCAGCTGCACCCGGCGGAGAAGGGCTATACCGGCATTCTGGCCTGTGTGCACCGCACGCAGGAGGAGATGCGACGGGAGCTGTACACCGTGGTGGATCAGGGCGGCACGGTGGTAGATGTGGCAGTAGAAAACAGCCTGTACGGCGAGATCCGCGCCACCTTGAACCTGTGCAACCGGTACGACGTGGATAACTTTATCCGTCAGGCAGCCGATGCACCCGAGAGCCTTTTGAGCCGCATGACCGGCGGCGTGCACCTGCACACCCTGCGCTGCCCGGACAAGGACACCTTTGCCCGCATCCGCGATGCTTTGGAGCAGCAGGGGCTTTTGTACCGCAAGGAGTAACGCCGCTCCGCTTATACCCAGTATAAAAAGGGCTGCGGGGCTTGTCTATCCGCAAAACCGGAAAAATGTTGGAAAATCAACAAAAATGCAAAAGAGGTGGGTTTTCTGGATATCCGCATTGAAAAGACCGAGCGCGCCATCAAGCAGGCCTTTATGGAGCTGCGCCGCGAAAAGCCGGTGGAGAAGATCCGTGTCAAGGAGCTGTGCGACCGCGCCTGCATCAATAAATCCACATTCTACGCCCATTATCAGGATATCTATGCGCTGGCCAACGCCATGGAGGACGAGATGGTGCACGCGGTGGTGGAAAGCCTGCCCCGCCTGACCGCCAGCGATGTGAGCGAGCGCACCGAGTGGCTTGCGCGGGAGATGTTCCGCGCCTTCACCGCGCATCAGGCCGAGATCAGCGTGCTCTTCTCCGGCTCCCGGCAGGGGCTGTTCATCAACCGGGTGGAACAGGCCATGTGCCAGTGCATCGCCCAGACCGACCCCACCTTTGAGACGGACGTAGTGCGCAAGGTGGTGCTTTCCTTCTGCGTGCAGGGGTGCTACTACACCTTTACCACCTACTGCGGCCAGATGGACGAAAAGCGTCTTGTGACCCTGCTTGCCTCCATCGCCCGCGCCGCGCAGCGGATACGCATGTAACGCGGGACGATCAAAAATGGCCGCCGCTTGTGCTTTGGCCATCTTTAGAGGAATAATTATTTTTACTTCGGGATAGCGGAGCGTCTGCGGACGCTCCGCTATCCCATTTTTATAGGGGACGCGTGCTTTTGGCATAACCACCAAAAAATAAGACGAAAATTCGTCATCTGCACTTTTTTACCATATTTCTTAAGAAAGAGTTTACACTATGCCGGAAGTGGTGGTATTATATAAAAGTATATGATGGCGTAGGATGCGCTTGCGCTCGGGAGGGTGCTCGGGAGGGCATGGAGCAGGATGAAGAACAAGATCTCGCGCCGCAGCTTTCTGGCGGCGGCTGCGGTCTCGGCGGCGGCACCGAGGCCGAGATCAACGGCGCAGTCACCTTTTTAAAGTGGTTCACCGAGCCGCAGAATAACATCGCTTTCGCGGTGGAGTCGGGCTATCTGCCGGTGACCACCGCCGCCAACGACATGGACGCCATCCGCGCAAGCGGGCTGGAACTGACCGACGACTATTTTGAGGCGTGGTATCAGGCCACCCTTGCACAGCTGCAGCAGTACGAGGGCTGACCGCCCGGAAAAAGACGGAAAGGAGGCAGGGCGATGTTTGACGCATGGAAACAGCGCCAGCGGCAGCGCTTGGAAAACAGACCGGAAAGAACCGTGTTCTACAATATTTTTGCCACCATGATGCTGGTGCTGGCGGTGGAGCTGCTGATGGCAGTCGCCAGCATCCTTGCCATCAACGTGACCGAGCAGCTGGACGAAAACGCCAAGGATCTGCTTACCATGCGGGTGCGCAACCGCGCCAGCTATATGCAGGAGATCCTGCGGAACGCGGAGGATCTGGAGCAGCTGAGCGAGCAGATCACCGCTACCACCCAGCAGTTGCTGAAAAGCGGCGATATCTCGCTGGACACGCTGGATAACGGCAGCGAACAGAGCGATGCTTTGCTGGTAGCGCTTGCCCCGCAGCTTCTGGACACCCTGCGCACAAAGCAGGTGACCGGCATTTTTCTCATCCTGAACACCCATGATCTGGACACCTGCGAGGTGGGCAAAAAAATGCCCGGCATCTACCTGCGGGATATGGACCCGGACGCCCGCCCTTCGGAGCGCAACAGCGACCTTTTGCTGGAACGCGCCAGCGCCACAGTGGTAAAAGAGCTGGCCATCGGCACGGATAAGGGCTGGCAGCCCGCTTTCCCCTATCAGGGAGATACCAAGGGTGGCATCCTGCGCACGGTATTTCAGACCGCGTATAAGAGCGATGCCGGCCTTTCGGCGGAAAGCTATGGCCGCTGGACCACCAACTCCTACTGTCTGGCCGGGGACGACCGGCACGCCATTGCCTACTCCATGCCGCTGATCCTGCCGGACGGCACGGTATACGGCGTGGTGGGCGTGGAACTGCTCACGGACTATCTGCAGACAAAGCTGCCCTTCACCGAGCTGGACGAGGACAAGGCAGGCACCTATTTTATCGTGACCACTACCGATGATGCGCTGACGGACGGCGTGCTCTCCCTGCGCAAGACCGTGACCTCCGGCGAGGATCTGGTAACGGCAGATGCACCGCTGGGCGTTTTGAACTGCCGCAGCAACGGCAACGGCGGCAACTGGGTGGAGCTGAACGATAAGCGCTATTATATGGTGCTGGAGCCGCTGCAGGTGTATAACCGCAACGCGCCCTTTGCCGCCGAAAAGTGGTTTCTGGCCGGTACCATGGAGCAGTCGGTGCTGCTGGCTTTTTCCAGCCGGGTGCGCGAGGTGCTGCTGACCACCATAGCGATCACGCTGGTGCTGAGCGTTTTGGGCAGCCTGCTGGTCTCGGCACGGCTGGCCAGACCCATCAACCGTTTGTACCGCGAGGTGATAGACGCGCAGGAGAAAAAGACCTTCCCCCGCCTGTCCCGCACCGCCATCCGGGAGGTGGACCGCTTTGCCGAGACCATTACCCAGCTGAACAAGGAGCTGGTGACCAACTCCACCAAGTTTTTGCGCATCATGGATATGGCCAGTGTGGAGATCGGCGGCTACGAGCTGCGCACCGACACCGGCAGCGTGTTTGTGACCGATAATTTCTTCTCCCTGCTGGGCAAGCCCGAGATGCAGGGCGAGCCGCTGAGCGTGCGCCGGTTCGAGGAGGTGCTCAAGGGCATCCGGGAAAAGAATCCCTGTGACCACACCGCCGAGGGCGACGAGCTGCTGACCATTCAGCAGCCGGACGGGGTGCGGTACATCATGCTGCGCAGCACCATCGAGGGGCACGCCAAGATCGGCCTTGCCGAGGACGTGACCGCCGCTGTGCTGGAACGGAAGCGCATCGAGCACGAGCGCGATCACGATATCCTGACCGGGCTGTACAACCGGCAGGCCTTCAACCGGGTGTGCACCGAGCTGTTCGCCGCGCCGGAGCGCATGGGCGTGGCGGCGCTGATGATGATGGATCTGGATAACCTCAAGCACATCAACGATACCTACGGCCACGACTGGGGCGACCAGTACATCCGCCGCACCGGTCAGTGCCTGCGGGACAATACCCCCGCCGGGACTGTCTGTGCCCGCCTTTCCGGCGACGAGTTCCTTGTGCTGTTCCACGGCTACCGCAGCCGGGACGCAGTGCGGGAAAAGATCGACTGCCTGACGAAGGCCATGCAGCAGAGCGTGGCGCTGCTGCCCAGCGGCAACGCCTTGCACATCAGCCTTTCCGGCGGCATCGCGTGGTACCCGGACGATGGGCAGGACTGGGAGACCTTGAAAAAATATGCCGACTTTGCCATGTATCAGGTCAAGCACGCGGATAAGGGCCGGGTGGAGGAGTTCGACATCGGGGTGTACAACCGCGAAGCCTACGCCGAGCGCACCCGCCGGGAGTTCCGGCAGCTGCTCAGCAATGCGCAGGTGTTCTACTGCTTCCAGCCCATCTTCTCGGCACGCAGCGGCAGGGTAGTCGCCTACGAGGCGCTGATGCGCTCCGACCTGCCCACCCTGCGCTCCCCGGCCACCATCATGAAGCTGGCGCGGGAGCAGGGAGCACTGTATGAGATCGAGCGCATCACCTTTACCAAGGCACTGGAGACCTTCGACAGCCTGTGCCGGGCGGGCAGCGTGTCCGAGGAGGCTATGCTCTTTGTCAACTCCATCGCCAACACCTGCCTGTCGCATGAGGACGGCAAATATATCGACAGCCGGTGGCACGAGCTGTGCCACCGCATGGTCGTCGAGATCACCGAAGAGGAAGCTATCGACTACGAAGCACTGGAGAGAAAGCGCAATGCACCGGGATTTTCCGGGATGTTTGCGCTGGACGATTACGGCAGCGGCTATTCCAACGAGAATACGCTATTGCAGCTTGCACCCCGGTTCATCAAGGTGGATATCGCCATCATCCGGGGCATCGACACCTCGCCGGACAAGCAGCAGATCCTGCGCAATGTGGTGGCCTACGCCCACCCCCGCAGCATGAAGATCGTTGCCGAGGGTGTGGAGACCGCCGCCGAGCTGCGCACGGTCATCGAGCTGGGCACAGACCTTTTGCAGGGCTATTTTCTGGCACGCCCGGCCATTGTGCCGGGGGATATCGCGCCGGAGGCAGTTGCGATCATCCGGGAATTGCAGCGCCAGAAAAAAGACTAAGAGTACAAACCCTCCCGGGCGCTGCGGCGCTGGGAGGGTTTTTGCAACGGAGGTAGAAAAATATGGTACAGGTGGATCTCATCACCGGCTTTTTGGGCGCAGGCAAGACCACCTTTCTGCGCCGGTATGTGCGGTATCTGGTACAGCAGGGGCATAAGGTGTGTATTCTGGAAAACGATTTTGGTGCGGTGAATGTGGACGCCATGCTGGTGCAGGAGGTGCTGGGCCCCGGCTGCGATGTGGAGACCATCAGCGGCGGCTGCGACTGCGACACCCACCAGCGCCGGATGCGCACCAAGCTCATCTCGATGGCCATGCGCGGCTTTGACCGGGTGGTGGTGGAGCCCAGCGGCATCTTTGACGTGGACGAGTTTTTCGATATCCTGCGGGACGACCCGCTGGACCGGTGGTATCAGCTGGGCAGCGTCATTGCCATTGTGGACGCCCTTCTGACGGAAACGCTTTCGCCGCAGGCAGAGTACCTGCTGGCTTCCGAGACCATGAACGCGGGCTGTGTGCTGCTGAGCCGCGCCCAGCTGGCAGCGCCCGCCCAGTGCGCCGCCGCCGCTGCCCACTTGGAGCGTGCACTGGAAGCCGCAAAGTCCTCCCGCCGCTTTGCGCCGGGGGAGATCCTTGCCAAGGACTGGGATGCTCTGACCGATGCCGACCTTGCTGCCCTTGCCGCCTGCGGCTACCGGCAGGCCAGCTGCGAAAAGCTGCATTTTGACCAGCACGCGGCCTTTACCTCCCTTTGCTTTCTGGAACTGCACCTCACCCCGCAGCAGCTGCAAGCCGCCGCACAGCGGCTGTTCGCAGCGCCGGAGTGCGGGCAGGTGCTGCGGGTCAAGGGCTTTGCACCCGCCCCGGCGGGCGGCTGGCTGGAACTGAACGCCACCGCTGCCGGCTGCACCCTTGCGCCCATCCCGCAGGGGCAGGAGGTAGTCATCGTCATCGGCGAGGGGCTGGACAAAGCCGCCATTGAAGCAAAATTGAAGGGGTGAAAGGCAGTTTTCCCCCATAACAAAACGCATTGTGGAAAAACAGGAGGGAGCATCATGCAGGAAGTACGCGCAGCCGTTATTGGCACCGGGGTCATGGGGCGCAAGTATGCCCAGATGATCGCAGAAGGAAAGGCGGGGGCATTGCGCCTGACCGCCGTGGTCTGCCGCAGCGCCGGGGCGCAGCAGTGGGCAAAAGATACCCTGCCGGATACGGTACGGGTGTGCCCCAGCGCCGACCAACTGTATGATTATGCAGAAGAGTTTGACGCCGTGCTGGTAGTTACCCCGCACAAGACCCACCCGGCGCTGGTAATGCAGGCTTTTGCTCACGGCAAGCACGTTCTGTGCGACAAGCCCAGTGCAAACGCGCTGGCACCGGCGCTGGAAATGAACCGCGCCGCCGAAAAAAGCGGCCTTGTTTTCGCCATGATGTTCCATCAGCGCCGCTACAAAAAGTATATAAAACTTAAAAATTTACTGGATGATGGTGCTCTGGGCGAGATCAAGCGGGTGCAGCTGGAAAACAGCCGCTACTTCCGCACATGGATGTACCACCGCTCCGGCAGCTGGCGTTCCAGCTGGGCAGGGGAGGGCGGCGGCGCGCTGCTCAATCAGGGACAGCATATTCTGGATATCTGGCAGTGGCTGTTTGGAATGCCGGAGAGTATTTATGCCGTGATACCATACGGTAAGTATAACGATTTCATGGTGGATGACGAGGCCACCCTGCTGATGGAGTACCCGCAGCAGCGCACCGCCACCTTTATCCTTTCCACCGGCGAGGGCAGCTACACCGAGCGGTTGGAGATCGTGGGCACCAAGGGCACCGCCCTGCTGGAAGAGGATACCCTCACCCTGCGCACCTACACGCCAGACACCGAGACCTACCGCCGTACCGCAGACTGCACCGAGCGCCAGCAGCTTACCGAGACCACCACCACCGAGCAGTTTGCACCGCAGGCAGAGCCTTACCCGGAGATGCTGGCAAACTTTGCGGATGCCATCCTGCACGGCACGCCCCTGACCGCCCCAGGCGTGGAGGGCGTGCGGGCGCTGGAACTGACCGATGCCGCGTACCTGTCCGCGTGGTTGGGCGAAAAGATCACTCTGCCGCTGGACGCAGAACGGTTTGAACAGGAGCTGCAAAAACATATTCAGGAGGAACAGGCAAATGGCTAAGCTGCGGTTTATCGTAGTAGGCTCCGGCTGGCGGTCGCTGTTTTACTGGCGCATCACGCAGGCGCTGCCGGAGCGGTTCGAGCTGTGCGCCATGCTTTGCCGTACCGAGGAAAAGGCCGAAAAAATGCACCGGGAGTACGGCGTGCCGGTAAGCACCTCGGCGGAGCAGTGCGCTGCCCTGCACCCGGACCTTGTGGTGGTGGCAGTGAATAAAGCGTCCATCGCCGCCGTCAGCACCGAATGGCTTGCCCGGGGCTTTGCCGTGCTGAGCGAGACCCCGGCGGCGCTGGAGGAGGACGCATTGCGCGCCCTCTGGCAGCTGCACCGGCAGGGCGCGAAGCTGCAGGTGGCAGAGCAGTACTGGCTGTATCCCACGCTGGCAAAACGGCTGGCAGCAGTGCGCAGCGGCGCGCTGGGCACGCCGCAGTTTGCCCGGCTGTCGGTGGCGCACGGCTACCACGCGGTCAGTCTGGCGCGGCTGTTCCTGAATGCCGGGCAGCAGCCGGTGCGGGTGACCGGACGCAGCTGGACGGAGAAAATCATCGAAACGGATTCCCGCTGGGGTGCGGTGCATAACGGCGCATTGGTGGAAAAGACCCTGCAGCAGCACACGCTGGAATTTGCAGGCGGCGGCACGGCGTTTCTGGATTTTAACGGCGTGCAGTACCACTCTTACCTGCGCAGCACCCACACCAGTGTGCAGGGAGAGCGGGGCGAAGTGTTCGACGACACCCTGCGCTGTCTGGATGCCGTCGGAGAGCCGGTGTGCCGTCTGCTGACCCCGCTGCCCGACCCGCTGGCAGCTGCCGCCGCACAGGCAGGGCTTAACGAGGACGAGACTGCCATCGCCTGTTTTCTGGACAGGATGCAGGGCTATCTTGCCGGCGGGGCGGAGGTGTACCCGCTGGCAGATGCCTTGCAGGACGCCTACCTTGCCCTGCTGATGGAGCGCGCACTTGCCGCCGGACAGCCGCTGGAAAGCACCCCGCAGCCGTGGAATACAGAAGAACGATAAAAAAGGCTCAGGAGCACCTGTCGGCGCTTCTGAGCCTCTTGATTTATAATGATTGGATCACATCAGGTCGATCAGTGCTTCCACCTCGTCCATGCGGGTGGCCCAGCTGGTGGCGATGCGCACCACGGTGTGGGTGTCGTCGAACTTTTCCCAGAAGCCGAACTTTGCCTTGCCTTCCAGCGCAGCCAGCTGGGTGTTTTCCAGCACAAGGAAGATCTGGTTGGTGGGGGAGTCCATAAAGAAGCGATAGCCCTTTGCCGCAAACCCGGCCTTCAGGCGGTTGGCGGTGTCAATAGCGTTTTTGCTGATGGAGAAATACAGGCCATCGGTGAACAGCACGTCAAACTGGATGCCCAGCAGCCGCCCCTTTGCCAGCAGTGCGCCCTGCTGCTTGACCATGGTCATAAAATGCGCCGGTGCGCCGTGGGGGAACACCACAGCCTCGCCGCACAGCGCACCCACCTTGGTGCCGCCGATGTAGAACACATCGGTCAGCCGGGCAAGGTCGGCCAGCGTCACGTCCGTGCCCTCGGCAGCCAGACCGTAGCCCAGCCGTGCACCATCGAGGAACAGCGGCATCTTGTACTCCTGACACACAGCGTGCAGGGCTTCCAGCTCCGCCTTGGTGTACAGGGTGCCGTACTCGGTGGGGTGGGAGATGTATACCATGCCGGGGAACACCATGTGGTCGTGGTTGTCGTCGGCGTAGAAGGTGGCCACCAGTGCCCGCAGCTCGGCAGCGTCCAGCTTGCCGTTGTGCTGGGGCAGGGTGATGACCTTGTGGCCGGTGTACTCGATGGCACCTGCCTCGTGCCCGGCTACATGACCGGTGGCAGCAGCCACTACGCCCTGCCACCGCTGCAGCATGGACGCGATGACGATGGCGTTGCTCTGGGTGCCGCCGGAGATGAACTGCACATCGGCCTCCGGGCAGGCGCAGGCGGCGCGGATCTTCTCGCGGGCGCTGGCGCAGTAGGGGTCGGTGCCGTAGCCGGAGACCTTTTCAAAGTTGGTCTCGGTCAGCTTTTGCAGAATGGCGGGATGTGCACCCTCGCAGTAGTCGTTTTCAAAATACAGCATGGCAAAACGCTCCTCTATATAATTGTAAGAAAACAGTACCTCTATTCTACATCGCCGCGAAAACCCTGTCAAATCCAAAACCGTGCACAGCGCACGCAAGGCACCGCAAAAACGCTTACAGGATACCCGGTGCGACAATATGTTGACCGGAACTACGGCCTACGACAGCTTTTTTTACGAAAGTATGATCCTTTCCAAAAAGATGAAAAGTTTTTCAAAAAAGTGCTTGACAATTCTGCTGCATCTGGTATAATAACTATCGTTCCCGGCGCCACGGCGCAGGAACACAACAGAATATGCGGATATGGCGGAATTGGCAGACGCGTTAGATTCAGGTTCTAATCGGGGCAACTCGGTGGAGGTTCAAGTCCTCTTATCCGCACCAAATAATGAAAATCCGAACCTTTTCTCGATAGGAGAAAGGTTCGGATTTTTGTTTTATTGGCTCATGGATCGTGTCGGAATTTACGGCTCAGGCAAGACTTTCAATGACCTTGGCGCTTTTTTCAATGCCGATAACCCCGCTGTCCAGCGCAATATGATAGTTGGCGGCATGATGATGCGTTTTTCCATTAGACTTCTCCTTTCTGGTTCAGTTCACGGTAGGTTTTGCAGATCAGATAGCCTGCAATCAGGAAGGTGAGGATATCCGACATGGGCATGGAGTACAACACACCGTCCAGCCCGAAGAACCGGGGCAGCAGTAGGGCAAAGCCCACGCCGAACACCACCTCACGCACCATGGACAGGGCGGTGGATTCCGCTGCCTTGCCCATGGCCTGCAAAAAGATGAAGCAGGCTTTGTTGACACAGGCCAGAATGATCATGCACAGGTAGATGCGGAAGGACTTCACGGCAAAATCGGTGTAGTAAACGCTCTCGTTGGCGGAACCAAACAGGGCGATGAGCTGCCGGGGAAGCAGCTCCACCAGCACCAGTGCAACGGCACCCACTGCGGCTTCTGCCAGCAGCAGCTTCGTGAACAGCTCCTTCACACGGGTGGGCTTTTTGGCGCCCATGTTGAAGCCCACCACGGGGATGCAGCCAGCCGCCATGCCCACCACGATGGAAATGACGATCTGGAAGAACTTCATCACGATGCCAACAACTGCCATGGGAATCTGGGCGTACTGCTCCTGCCCGAACACGGCATCCAGTGCGCCGTATTTGCGGATCATGTTGTTGATGGCTGCCATAGCCGCCACAAGGCTGATCTGGGACAGAAAGCTGGTCATGCCAAGGGTCAGGGTACGGCCGCAGATGGAGCCTTTCAGCCGGTAGTCACCCTTTTCAGGGCGAATGATCTTCATGTGCAGCAGATACCACACTGCCAGCGCTGCCGTGACCAGCTGACCGATGACGGTAGCCACCGCTGCGCCCATCATGCCCCAGCGGAAGCCGAAAATGAAGATGGGGTCCAGAATGATGTTCAGCGCCGCACCCGCAAGGGTGGAGATCATGGCAAACCGGGGGTTGCCATCCGCGCGGATGATGGGGTTCATGGCCTGCCCGAACATATAAAAGGGCACGCCCAGCGTGATATAAAAGAAATATTCTTGGGAGTGATGATAGGTCTCGGCGTTCACCGTTCCACCGAACATGGCAAGAATGGTGTCCGCAAAAATCAGATAGAGCGCGGCCAGCACAATGCTGCTGACCAGACACATCACCACCGCATTGCCGACGCTCCGCTTTGCCTTGGGGACTTCGTTCTGCCCAAGGCTGATGCTGACGAAGGCGCAGCAGCCATCACCGATCATGACGGCAATGGCCAGCGCTACCACCGTCAGGGGGAAAACGACCGTATTGGCGGCATTGCCATAAGAGCCGAGATAGCTGGCGTTTGCAATAAAAATCTGGTCCACGATATTATACATCGCACTGACCAGCATACTGATGATCGCAGGAATCGCAAACTTAGCGATCAGTCCACCCACGGGTGCTGTACCCAGCGGATTCTGTGCCTGCGAATTTATTTCCTGCGTACTTTGGTTACTTTTTCCCAAATAAACTCCTTCCTCTCTTTACATATTTGACACAATTTCTATCCCTGATAAATAATAACACACTTGTAGGAATAACTTTTATTATGCCGTTTCTTTATGCCGTATTATTTACTTTAACATTTATTCTCCTTCTCTGCAACGAAAAAGCAGGGGATTTATTGCATCCGTCAATAAATCACTCCTGCTTCTATTCTTAATGCCATCACTTTATGAACATTTTATATTTATTTTTCATACAAATCCTCTGATATTTTCTATACCTCCTCCAGACAAAACAGTCTAGCACTAACCGGATTTGGAAATTCTACG
>OIVQ01000337.1_pt1 | contig 13464 bp, 12 predicted proteins | sample 1587271 | NCBI WGS metagenome assembly OIVQ01 (sample SAMN02675044, study PRJEB24791) | human gut metagenome, SKBSTL002 | isolation source: stool | host: Homo sapiens | place: USA
ATGAATACCGGCATGAGGGCGTGAACGACTATATCACCGCCCCGGTCAATATCCCAGAGCTGATCCGGCGGGTTTTGTTTTTTGTGGAGTAATTGAAAAATTTTACGGAGGTGAATACCATACTGGCGTGTGTGAGATTGTGTAGAGAAAGATTATCTTTACATAAATTCAATGTAGCGTTTAGCATTTCAACGGAGCGTTTCTTGAATACAGTGTTTTTTGTGATATTATAAAAGCAGATAGAAAGAAGGTGAAAATATTGAACGCTCAAAAAACAGGCAGTTTAATTGCTGCTATCAGGAAAGAACAAAATCGTACTCAGCAGGACTTGGCAAATGAATTAGGTGTATCAAGTGCAGCTATTTCAAAATGGGAACGAGGTATCGGATTTCCAGATGTATCTCTTATTGAGCCATTAGCTACATCCTTGGGGATTACCATAGCAGAATTATTCAAGGGTGAAAAGGTAGAAAATAACGTTGATCACGAGTATGAGAATTTATTATCAGATGTTGTGAAAGTATCAGCTAATGAAATAAGCAAGAAGAAAAAAATAACAAATTGGATTATCGCTATTACCGTGGCTGTTCTTTATTTGCTGATTTCTGTAATATCACACAGGTGGGAAATAACTTGGGTAGTTTGGATTGTATATTGTTTTTATCGTATTTTTACTGAATACATTTATAAAAAATATTAGTATCAGATAGTGGATGTGCAGTTCCTTTTCGGAGAGGTAATCTTACAGGAGGGACTGGTACCTTTTTATGGTCTGGTTACAATCCTGCTATTCTGTGCAATCTACTTGACCTATTTTGGTGCAACAATGTTTTTGTTCAAGCGGGTTATTCTTCGACCGGAAATGAGATAAATGATATATTTTTTGTAAAATGCTTTTGTGGAGGTGATGTGATGGGACATTAGCTGTTTTTGATATAGAAGAATCCGGCAAACAGATTGGCGAAAAGTTATTTCTGCTTCTTAACGAGGAACAAAAGAATGCTCTAATGCAATATATTTTGGAACAAGGAGTCTGTCATGGAACGGTATTCAATTCCTGTCACACTTCCTTCGCTGCAGAGAAGAATCCTCTTACAGAAATACAAGAAGGCGAGCTTTATCTATGCCTGGAACACCGCACTGTCAGGGTTAGGGAACGGATGATCAACCTGACAAGTAAGGAGTTTGATATACTGGCATTGCTCATTGCCAATCCCAAACGTGTTTTTACTTACGAACTGATTACCGATTTGGTTTGGAAAGAGGATTGTGATTTCTATTCGAGAAAAGCGATTCATAATCATATAAGTAAGCTGCGTAAGAAGTTGCGCTTTGAACCGGATCTTCCAAACTATATTGAGAGTGTCGCCGGGATCGGCTATAAATTTGAACATCTATAACATGAGCCCACAAGGTGTTGTTTCCCCTTGTGGGCTTGCTTTTTGCAGCATATATTCTAAGAGCGGAATATGTAGAAAATTGCGAATATAAAGAGTAAAAAGCGAATATCTGCGGACTGATAAAGGAAACATAACCGATATAATTTTCTCCCAAGGAGGTATCAAGCAGCCGATTCAGGTTCCTCCTTGATGGGAGGAAATGCCTATGCGTCTATGCAACACAGATCTGCAGATAAACTGCTTTACATTCAGTCACCTATACGTCGTAGTCCAGCTCGTATGGATTGCGGCGTTTTTGGTTTCGACAAAGTTTGAGCATTTTCGCTGTCAACCTCCCGGAAAAATTTCATACTGTTGCTTTGGCGCGCCTGTTCTTTGTACGGGCGCGCTTTTTTGTACCCTTTTTTTAATCAGAAAGAGACTTAGACCTTATCGCTGCCGCAGCCCACCCTCTGATTTCGATTTTTGCCATCAACTCAAACATCGAAATTGGAGGAAATTACTATGAAGAAAATCAATCTTCGGGATTATTACCCGTATTATACACAGGACATGATCGTTGAGGTGCCGGATGAAGTTGCTTTGTTGCTTCGGGAATATATGTTGTTGGAAGAAGCCTATCGGATTCGTACATACCGCTATAAAGCATTTTACTCTCTGGATCGAGACGAAGGTATTGAGCGTGAGATATTGCAAAAGCCTCTTAACCCGGCAGAAATTTGGGAACAGCGCCAAATGACGGAGTTGATTTATAAAGGTCTTTCCAAACTTCCGGTAAAGCAGCGCCAACGAATCTATGCACACTTTTTTCTTGGCATGAGCAAAGCAGATATTGCCAAAGCGGAAGGAACACACAAAAGCCGGATCACCCGTTCTATCGAAGCCGGATTGCGTAGTCTGGAAAAATATTTCAAAGAAATTTTATAACAGACGGCAACTTTGCCCCTAAAAATGTACTGAATAGTAGAGGGACATATTCGGCGGGACAAGCTGGACGGGTGTGGTAAGGAAGCATATACATCCTCCCACCCCAACTGCAATATCAATTTGTCTGCCATGCCCCTTGCTTGTTCCTTGACAACCGAATATACGCTGTTACAGGTACTTCATTCTGTGTTCCGAGCGGCAGATGGGGCGGCGCGGTGACAGGCGGCCTAAGGAGGTGATGGATCCAGGCTGTCCGAGCGATAAACGCAACCTACGAAACCGGCTGTGGCAGGCCGGACGCGATAACGACGCAGATCATAATGGTACTTCTTCACAGCTTCCTAAAGACTTGGGGAGAGTTCCTGCGGCGTTTGCTTGCTCTGGCAAAGCGGCGGCGTATGCGGGACTATGATGCGGTGACGCTATCCGCAGCCTGTAACAGCCCCGTCCTTATAACAGAAGGACTTGCCGGGGTGCGTGGCAAATACGGCAGTAAAATCGAAATCAGATATAATGGGCCGGATTTATGTGTGTAATAACCATAGATCCGACCTATTCATGTGGTTTTGATAACACAGTTTTCAGAAGGGAGTTGATACTATGGAATTGAATACCATTGTCAGTGAAGTGGGTACACTGGTAGACATTCGGGATGTCTCTGTCAACAAAGAACTTTCCCGTGATGAACGGATTGCAGAATTCGTTCAGCAAATCAAAAATCCATACCATTTTAAGTGTGGGCGTTTTACTGTACAGGCCAGCTTTTCTGCTGAAGGTGCTACCCTGGAAGAATGTATCAAGGGTATTTTGCGATAGCTGCAATTTTAAGAAAGGGGCTGACTTTTCCGTAAAAGCATGGTAGAATAAGAATCGGAAAAGGAATTGAATATGGAATAACCACACTTCTTGAATTGCGGGGATTTTTCTGTGCAACGAAAGGAGTGTTTTTTTATGCAGGTTTACAAAGCGATTAAGTACATCCGTCTTTCTTATACGGATGATAAAACAGTAGAAAGTGACAGCGTTGCTAACCAGCGGCGCCTGATCGATGACTACATAGCCCGACACCCGGAAATTGAGGTTGTGGCAGAAAAAATTGACGATGGTTATAGTGGTGTTTTGTTTGATCGCCCGGCATTTCAGGAAATGATGCGGATGATCGAACAAGGCGAAGCTAACTGCGTGATTGTCAAAGACCTCTCCCGCTTAGGTCGTGAGTACATAGAAACAGGCCGTTATATGCGCAGGGTATTTCCAGCCTATGGAGTGCGTTTTATCGCAATTAACGATAATGTGGACACGGAAAATGACGCTGCCGATGATCTCACGGTTTCTGTCAAAAACATTATGAATGAGGCTTACTGTCGGGATATTTCCGTTAAGACACGGAGCGCCCTGGAAGTAAAACGGCGCAGCGGGGATTTTGTAGGTGCTTTTACCATTTATGGTTATGTGAAAGTCGGCGATAAACACAAGAGCTTGGAAGTAGACGAATATGCTGCTAATGTTGTGAGGGATATTTTCAGAAAACGGCTGGAGGGATTCAGCGCTTCCCATATAGCGGATGAACTGAACCGATTAGGAATTCTTTCGCCTTTAGCGTATAAGCGCAATCACGGAATGCCTCATGCAAAAGGTGGCTATACAGACCGAAAGGATTGCAAATGGTCTGCAACTACAATCATCCGCATTTTGCAGGATGAAACTTACACCGGAACACTGGTCCAGGGCAAACAGACAACGCCCCATTTCAAATTAAAAGAGCGTGAGGACAAACCTTCTTCGGAATGGATTCGTGTGGAGGGAACCCATGAAGCGATCATACAAAAGCACGATTTTGATCTGGTGCAACGGCTCCGCAGGATTGACACAAGGACTTCTCCCAAATCGGATAAGGTTTACCTGTTTTCCGGTATTTTGATCTGCGGCTGCTGTGGCTGCCGTATGACCCGCAAGACGAACCGCTATAAAGATAAAGAGTATCACTATTATTACTGCCCGACCGGCAAAAAGAATGGCTGCACATCGTCGGTCATGCTGAAAGAGTCGGATCTGATTGAATGTGTGCAGGACAGTTTGAAAGGACATATTGAAAATGTTGCTTCTCTGGATGCCCTGCTGTCCAGTATCAGTCAGGAACGGATCAACCGGGAATTGGCGCAGGAATATGCCGCACAGATCAGAGTAAATGAAAAGCGTGTGGCACAGACCGAGGGCTTTAAGGCAAAACTCTATGAAAATCTGGTGAGTGGAATTCTGACAAAGGAAGAATTTCTCTCTTATAAGCGAAAATACAATGCAGATATTGAACTGTTCCAAAAGGCAATCGCTGAATGGAACGATAAACTTACAGATGTATTGGAAAACCGAAGCGAACGAAACCGTTGGATCAACCATTTTATGAAATTTTCTACTATGGAGGATATTGACCGCCGGGCAGTCATGCAGCTTATCCGAAGCATACGGGTAATGGGTAAAGATGAACTGCATATTGAATTTAATTACCAGGATGAATATCAGAAAGCAATCTCTTTGGCGGAACAGATTGCTACAAAAAATGAAGAAAGGATGGTGGGCTAAATGGCAAGAAAAAGCAGAAAACAGACGGCAGCTCCTATGCCGGCACCATCTTTGTATGTACATGTGGCTCTGTATATCCGTCTTTCTGTGGAGGATAACAAAAAGCGGGGCTGCTCAGTAGAAAATCAAAAGCTGGTACTGAATGACTTTCTTTCAGATAAACCGGACTTCGTTGTGTATGATACCTATATCGACAACGGAGCGACAGGGACAAATTTTCACCGCCCTGGATTTCAGCGGATGCTATCTGATATTGAAGCAGGCCACATTAACTGTGTGATTGTTAAGGATCTTTCCCGATTAGGGCGAAATTCTATTGACACAGGTTATTATATCGAACAGTATTTCCATGCTCATAATGTTCGCTTCATTGCTGTTACGGATCAGTTTGATACAGCGGATTCCGGAAATCTTCATGGCGGTATCATGCTGCCTTTGAAAAATATGATCAATGAAGCCTATGCTCTGGACATTGGACGAAAAATCAAAGCACAAGCGCGGCAGGCTATGAAAGATGGCGACTATATTGGTGCACGGGCACCTTACGGTTACAGGAAAGACCCTGATAATTGCCATAAACTTCTGATTGATGAAAATACTGCCCCTGTGGTAAAACAGATTTTTGAATGGGCACATGAGCATGTGGCACTGAACCGGATTGTCCGCAATCTAAATGAGATGGGGATTCCGGCACCGAGCCATTATAAAAAGGCCACTGGCGAGATTACCAGTCCGGGTCTGATTGGAAGCGGCAAATGGCAGACCCGTACAGTGATGAAAATTTTAGAAAGCGAAGTCTATACAGGCGATCTGGTGCAAGGAAAAACAAAGATTGTAGATCATCAGCAGGTCAAGGCTGGAGAAGATAATCTGATTATTGCAAAATGCACCCATGAACCGATCATCAGCCATGAGTTGTTTAATGCAGTTCAGGAATACAGAAAACAGATCTGTGAAGAAAGCAAAGCAACTCCAAAACGTCCCTACACACCAAACATTTTCAAAGGTAAAGTGTTCTGTGCTGATTGTGGCAGAAGCCTTCACAGGCAACGCGCCGAGCGCCGGAAAGGACCCGACACTTACTGGTTCCACTGCCTTACAAACAGCCGGGTAGAAAAAGATAGCTGCAAAGGTGCGATGATACAGGAGAAAGAACTGATTTCTACTGTTACGGCTATTCTTGAAAAAGAGCTGACAGTTGCGCTGGGAATGTCGCTGCCACTCTTTCAGTTGGAGACAAGACAAAAACAGGAAAAAGATAAGCTGAAAATTCAGATGTCGGCCAAACGGCAGGAAATTGAAAAAACACGCCGGCTGATCCGTGGCCTATATGAAAATTTTGTGCAGGGTATTTTGACAAATGACGAATACTTTGAATTGAAAGCGGATTATGAACATGCTATCAATGCTCTGTCTGGTGAGATTGAAGTATTTGAAAAATCTATGGACTCCCTGGACAACCAGCTTGCCAGATACCGTGCAATGGAAAAGGATGCAAAAACACTGGCACAGGATCACGTACTGACTGTAGAACTGATCGAACGGCTCATTGAACGAATTGAGATAGACCACGAGCGGAATATTCATGTAACCTTCCGTTTCAAAAATGAATTTCAGGGAAAGGCGGTGGAACCGTGCACAACTATGTGATTGCCCTTTATATCCGTCTTTCTGTGGAAGATTTCAAAACTGAAAGTTTGAGCATACCAAATCAAAAACTGATTCTTCGTGAAAAAGCTATGTCTCTGCCGGAATGGGATGACAGCGAGATTTTGGAATTTATTGACAACGGTCATACGGGGACAAACTTTGAGCGTCCGGCGGTGCAGGAACTTTTAACAATGGTTCAGGCCGGAAAAATCAACTGTATTATTGTAAAAGACCTTTCCCGATTTGGACGTAACAGCATTGAAACCGGCTATTTTATTGAGCGGGTATTTCCTCTTTACCACACCCGTTTTATTTCCGTCAGTGATGATTTTGACACAGCTAATTTCAAAGGTGATACCGGAGGGATTGATATTGCTTTCAAGTATCTTATTAGCGAGTGTTATAGCCGGGATATGTCCATGAAAACCAAAAGTGCAAAATACGCAAAGATGCGTCGTGGGGAATATCAGAGTGTCATCTGTCCTTACGGCTATCGCAAGAGTGCAGACGGACGTATGGAACCGGACGAGGATGTTGCCCCGAATGTGCAGATGATATTTCAATGGGCGTCTGAAGGCAACACCGCAGCCGAGATCACAAGAAAACTGTATGCCATGAATATCCCCACCCCTGGGGAATATCGCAAACTTAAAGGCAAGGACTATTACAATGTTTCCCGAACAAACGGCGTTTGGAGTACATCAACGGTCCTGCGTATTTTAGAAGATCAAAGATATATCGGTACCTATGTAATTGGCAAGAGAAAGGTAAAAGAAATTGGCAGCCGACATACACAGTTAAAGGATGAAAGTGAGTGGTTCAAAATACCGAACCATCATCCGGCTATTGTAAGTGTGGATCTATTTGAGAAAGCCAATGCTTCAATTAAGCGTTTCTCTCTGTCAAATAAAAAGCCGCGTGATTATCTGCTCCGTGGTAAGGTGTTCTGTGGATGCTGCGATCATGCAATGTCTCTACGAAATGGTGCGTGGTTTTATTGCCGTCATTCCGAGGTGGCTGAAACGCTTCCTTGTCATGGTGTGCGCATAAAGATGGCAGATCTGGAGCAGGTTGTATTTGAAACAATTCGGGCTCAAATGTGTCCGGCATTGGGAATTGATAGCAATAAGGATAAATTGGATTTGCAGACAGTTCAGCAGGCCGAACATGAAGAAAAACTCCGTTCTATTCAAGACAGCAAGCGGCATCTTTATGAGCAGTATGCACTCGGAGAGATTGATTTGGAAACCTATCGAACACGAAAAGCGGTTTATGACACGGAGCTGGTACAAGCCAAAAATGTTCATGCTGTCATTACTGCACAGACAAAGCAGATAAAAAGTGATTATGAGATTAAGCTGAAACAACAGGAAATTGTGCAGGAAGTCGGAAACGCCAACATGCTGACAAAAGCTCTGATTGACCGGCTTATCAACAAAGTTTACGTCTTTCCAGGAGATCGGATTGAGATTGAATATGCAACACAGGATTTCTTAGAAACAAAGGAATCTGAAAAGGAGGTATAACCGTGAACACCCATTTGAAACAGCTATGGGCAGCTATGAAGCTGCCCGAAAAACTTCAAAAAAAGTTATAAATTTTTTTGTCGTGGGCTTGACATACGGGTGCCGCAGGTCGTGGATTCGGATGCGCTTCACCCCGGCTTCCTTGGCTCCCCTGTCCATCTCGTGGTGCAGGTAGCTCTTGGTCACCTCAAAGATCCGCTGGTCTGGCTGGACTTTGTAGAGGGATTTCAGATAGTCTCTGATCTCGTCCGTCAGAAACTGCGGCATCTGGATGACCCGGACACTCTTGGGTGTTTTCGGGTCGGTGATCACATCCCGGCCTTTCAGCCTTTGATAGGATTTGGTGATGGAGAGCAGCCCCTTGTCCAAGTCGAAGTCTGCCGGAGTCAGAGCCAGCAGCTCGCCCTCCCGGATGCCACACCAGTAGAGGACCTCAAAAGCGTAATAGGATTGCGGCTTGTCCATCATGACTTCTGCGAATTTGAGGTACTCTTCTTTTGTCCAGAAAAGCATTTCCTTGTGCTTTTCCGACCCCATGCACCCGGCTGTGGCTGCTGCGTTTGATTTCAGCCCGTAGAACCGGACGGCGTGATTCAGAATGGCACTGAGTTGTCCATGCAGCGTCTTGAGGTAGGTCGGCGAGTAGGCCTTGCCGTTTTTGTCCCGGTAGTTCAGCATCTCGTTCTGCCATGCGATCACATCCCGTGGCTTTATCTCGCTGAGCCGCTTTTCTTTGAAATACGGTAAGATTTTCGTTCGGATGATATGCTCCTTGGTAAACCATGTGTTTTCCCGGAGTCGCTTCTTTTTGTCCGTGATATAAATTTCCACAAAGGCTTCAAATGTCATGGTCAGGTCTGCCGCCTGTTGAAGAAGGAACTCCCGCTCCCACGCCAGAGCATCCTTCTTGGTGGCAAACCCCCGTTTCAGCTTCTTCTGCTTCACACCTTGCCAGTTCTCGAAGTAGAAGGAAGCGTACCATGTGCCCTGTTTGCTGTCCTTGTAGGCTGGCATCCTATCACTCCTCCCCTGCCCCGTAGATTTTCTCCTGATAGTACCTCCTGCTTACCCGGCCTCCCACGGTCGTGTAGCCCTTGGCTCTCAGTTCCTCGTTCCACTGGGCAATCATTTTGTACGCCAGACCCTGCGAGATGTCCAGTTCCTTTGCCAGCTCGTCTGCCTTGATAAAAATGCTGTTTGCCATTTTTTGTCCTTTCCTTGTCGGTTTCATTTCGGTGCCGCTTCATCCTCGCTGACTTCCGGCAGGCATATCCCCTTTGCGGTGCTGTGCCGTCCCCTTGTGGAGCGCTCGCTTCCTTTCGGAAGGTCTTGGCGGTTTGGATCAGTTTGGCGGTCATTCAATTTTACTAAGCATTTTTGCTTATCTTTTTGTGCTCTCATTATACTAAACACATTCCGTTAAGTCAAGAGGTTTTCGGGTAAAATCTTAAACTTTTTTGTTTATTTTCTATTGCACCTCCTATTTTTCTGTGCTATACTAGGTTCAACAAATATGTTTAAGTTAGAGGAGGCAATCGCATGGCAGTCGGTGACCGCATCAAACGTGCCCGTAACCTCCGAGGTATGACCCAGAAAGAACTGGGCATCGCCATCGGGTTTGAGGAGAAGAGTGCAGACATCCGTATCGCACAATACGAAAGCAACACCCGCACTCCTAAAGAAGAGTTGCTCCGCAAGATTGCGGAGGTACTGGACGTGAACTACCTTTCCCTCTATGAGCCGACCTTGTACGCCGCAGAAGATGTGATGTACACCCTGTTCGAACTGGATGAGCACTACCCCGGCACCCGGCTCTATGAGGTCACAGACACCACCGACCCGGATTTCCCGGAAAAGCACATGGCAGTCAGCTTCCGGTATCGCCTGCTGGATGAGTTCTTAAAGGAGTGGCAGCTCCGCAAGAAGCAGCTCCGGGAGGGCGAGATCACCAAGGAAGAGTATCTGGAATGGAAGCTCAACTGGCCTCAGACCGCCGATGGCTGCGGACGCTACGAGCCGAAGAAAAAGTGGCGTAAAGAATAAAAGACACAAAAATGCCCTCTGAAAAACTTACCGTTTCTCAGAGGGCATTCTCATGTCTCTCTTTATGAATAATCGCCTGATAGTATCAAAGCAGTATCACAGAGCCTTTTGACTCTCAAAATATTGCATTGCATCAATACTTTTCAGGGTTTGCAGATTACTCGAGCTCAATGGTTGCAGGCGGCTTACCGGTGCAATCGTAGAACACGCGATTGACGTGCTTGACTTCGTTGACGATGCGGCTGGTAACAGTGCCCAGAACATCCCACGGCATGTCATAGCTTTCTGCGGTCATGAAGTCGGTGGTGGTCACGGCGCGCAGCGCAACGGCGTAGTCGTAGGTGCGCTCGTCGCCCATAACGCCAACGCTGTGCATATTGGTCAGTGCAGCGTAATACTGACTAATTTCCTTATCAAGACCGGCCTTGGCAATTTCTTCACGCCAGATGGCGTCAGCGTCCTGCACGATAGTAACCTTCTCGGGGGTCACTTCGCCGATGATGCGGATGCCCAGACCGGGGCCGGGGAACGGCTGACGGCTCACCAGATACTCGGGCAGGCCCAGCTCACGGCCAGCCTGACGGACCTCGTCCTTGAACAGGTCACGCAGCGGCTCGACGATTTCCTTAAAGTCAACATAGTCGGGCAGACCGCCGACGTTGTGGTGGCTCTTGATTGTGGCAGATTCGCCGCCCAGGCCGGACTCGACCACGTCGGGGTAAATCGTGCCCTGTGCCAAAAAATCCACAGCACCGATCTTTTTAGCCTCATCCTCAAAGACGCGAATGAACTCCTCGCCGATGATCTTGCGCTTGCGCTCGGGGGCGTCCTGACCGGCCAGCTTCTTGTAGAAGCGGTCACGAGCATCGACGCAGACAAAGTTGATGTCGAACTGGCCGCCCTCGCCAAAGACCTCGCAGACCTGCTCGCGCTCATTCTTGCGCAGCAGACCGTGGTCCACGAACACGCAGGTCAGCTGCTTGCCGATGGCCTTGGCCAGCATGGCCGCGCAGACGCTGGAATCCACGCCGCCAGACAGGGCGCAGAGTACCTTGCCGTCGCCGATCTTTTCGCGCAGGGCCTTGACGGAGTTTTCCACAAAGGAATCCATCTTCCAGTCACCGGCGCAGCGGCAGACATTATAGACGAAGTTATGCAGAATTTTCGTGCCGTTCTCGGTGTGCAGGACCTCGGGGTGGAACTGCACAGCGTAGAGGCCGCGTGCCTTATCCTGCGCGGCAGCCACCGGACAGTTGGGCGTATGGGCCACGATTTCAAAGCCGGGGGCGGCCTGCTCGATGTAGTCGTTATGGCTCATCCAGCAGACATTCTGCGCGGGCAGCGTGTCAAACAGCGGGCTGGCGGTGTTCAAGTCGACCAGCGTCTTGCCGTACTCGCGCTCGGGTGCCTTGCAGACCTTGCCGCCCAGCATGTGCATCATCAGCTGGCTGCCGTAGCAGATGCCGAGGATGGGCACGCCCCAGTTATAAATATCGGGGTCGATCGTGGGCGAATCCGGCAGGTAGGCGCTGTTGGGGCCGCCGGTGAAGATGATGCCCTTGGGGTTTTTGGCCTTGATTTTGGCAAGGTCGGTGCGGTACGAATAAATCTCGCAATATACGTTGCATTCGCGGACGCGGCGGGCGATCAGCTGATTATACTGGCCGCCGAAATCCAGAACGATGACAGTTTCCTGCTGCATGAGGAGACTCCCTTCTCTATTTATAGTCCTATTGGGTTATTATAGCACGTTTTGGCGGGTTTGAACAGATGGGGAGGGAAAATAAATTATTTTTGCGTTTGTGTGACGCAGGGGCGCCTTGTATATGTGCCCGGGCCGTGTGCCGCTGCGTTAGGTTCGCGGGCGGATCGGGAATCCGCCCCTACGGTGGTGGCGGGAGGCTTGCGGTGGCGGGAACGGGCACGGCGGCATGAGGGCATGCTGCCCTACGTCTCCGCGATACACGTAGGGCGGGGGGCCCCCACCCCGCCGCAAGTTCACACCAGCTCCACCTTATACTTTACCAGCCAATGGTTCAGCTGCAAAAACCACGCGATAGTCTGGGGCGTGGTCATCAGCTGACCGTACCACGGGATGGGGTTATCCGCGCCGGAGGCCAGCAGCGTTTCCAGTGCGTCCGCCCGAATGATGCGCAGAAGCGGCGCGGCGGGGTCGTTCAGGACGGTGCGCAGCTCCGCCGAGACGGCAGCCAGGTAGCTGGGGTTCCACGTTTTGGGGTACGGGCTTTTGCGCCGCCACAGAACCTCGTCGGGCAGCACGCCGCGCATGGCCTCGCGCAGGAGGCCCTTTTCCTGCCCGTGATAGTCCTTGAACTCCCATGGGACCGAGTAAAGATACTCCGCAATGCGGTAATCACAGAACGGAACGCGGACCTCGAGGCCGCTGTACATGCTCATGCGGTCCTTGCGGTCCAGCAGCGTCTGCATGAACCATTTGAAATTCAGGTTCATCATCTGGCGCATCCGCTGTTCTGCGGCGGGCAGGCCGGGGCGGACGGAGGTCTGTGCCAGCGTGGCGCGATAGCGTTCATCCACGAACGCTGCCGGGTCGATGCCGCCCAGCACACCGGGCTTGATGAACGACGCGCGGTAGGCCGTGGACTGCGCCCATGGGAAGCCGTACCGCTCGCGCACCGTGGGGTCGCGGTACCACGGGTAGCCGCCGAAAATTTCGTCCGCGCACTCCCCCGACAGCGCCACCGTGGCGTGGGGCTTGATATGCCGGCAGAACACGAGCAGCGACGCATCCACGTCCGCCATGCCGGGCAGGTCGCGGGCGTCCACTGCGGCGTACAGCGCGGGCACAAGCTCCGGCGTGTCCAGCGTGACCCAGTGGTGCCTGGCATGGAGAAAGTCGTTCATTTTGCGGATGTAGGGTGCATCCGCGCCGGGCTGAAATTTTGTCGCGTGGAAGTACTTTTTGTTGTCCCGGTAGCCCACCGAGAACGTTTGCAGCTGGTTGCCCTGCGCCGTAAAATGCGCATCGGCGATGGCCGAAATCAGGCTGGAATCCAGCCCGCCGGACAAAAACGTTGCCACGGGCACGTCGGACACGAGCTGCCGCTCGATAGCATCGGTGACGAGGTCGCGCACCCTGCGGGCCGTGGCGGCGAAGTCGTCGGGGTGGTCGTGGTCCTCGAGCCGCCAGTAGGTGTGCAGGGTCAGGCGGGCGGTTTGGGTCTCATAGACAGCGTACTGGCCGGGCAGCAACTCCCGCACATTTTGAAATACGCCGCAGCCCGGCGTGCGCCCGGGGCCAAGCAGCAGCACCTCGGCCAGGCCGTTGGCATCGACGCGGGGCGGCACAGCGGGATGCG
>OIVQ01000338.1_pt1 | contig 13436 bp, 11 predicted proteins | sample 1587271 | NCBI WGS metagenome assembly OIVQ01 (sample SAMN02675044, study PRJEB24791) | human gut metagenome, SKBSTL002 | isolation source: stool | host: Homo sapiens | place: USA
GCAGGCGCGTGTCGGAGCGCAACCGCCGAAGGCGGCTCTTAGCGCGTAGACTGAAGCTGTCAGCAGCCCCGCCCGCTGACTGATGAGGGCAAGCCCGATATGGTTGCCTGTTGACGGTCTGCCGCGGCAAACTCGCCCCTCATCCGGCCTCGGGCGGGGCCTCAGCCACCTTCCCCCCGAGGGGGAAGGCAATTAAATTTACGATTTTGCCTTGTTTCGCCACATTCCGTATACAAAAGCTCCTTATAATAGACCAGAAAGGAAGCACACTATGGCTCTGATCCTTGCCTCCGGCAGTCCGCGCCGGCGTGAGCTGATGTCCCTTATCACCCCCGACTATACTGTCATCACCAGCGACGTGGACGAGACGAAGATCGCGGCGGATTCCCCGGCGCACCTTGCCAAGGCTCTGGCCACTGCCAAGGCCCGCGCCGTGGCCGAGGAAAACCCCGATGACGTCGTCTGCGGCTTTGACACGGTGGTCGAGTGCGAGGGCGAGGTGTTCGGCAAGCCGAAGGACGAGGCCGACGCCGTGCGGATGCTGCGCGCGCTCTCCGGCAAGACCCATCAGGTGCACACCGGTGTGTGCATTGCAAAAGGGGACAGGACAGAGCATTTTGTGGACAGCTGCAAGGTGACCTTTTTCCCGCTGGGGGAGGAAGAAATCGCGTTCTACACTGCTACCCCGGAGCCCTACGATAAGGCCGGTGCCTATGCCATTCAGGGGCGCGCGGCCCTGTGGCTGGACCGCATCGAGGGCGACTATTACACCATTATGGGGCTGCCGGTCAGCCGCACCGTACAGACGCTGGCGCATTTTTTGTGAGAAAAATGGAAAAATGATAGAAAACTTGCCGAAACGCTTGAGAAATGGAGCACTTGCGGCTATAATAGAACCGTGTTATTCTGCGCAGGAGGGACTGTTTGCAGCAGGCCGTCCGGCATTCTGGGATAGATTTAAGGAACGATCGTAAGGAGATTTGGAACAATGAGTTTTCTGTCAAAGGACGTTGGCATTGATCTGGGTACTGCCAATACTCTGGTCTACATGAAGGGCAAGGGCATCATCATGCGCGAGCCCTCGGTCGTGGCGGTGGACACCAAGACCGATGAGGTGCGCTGCGTGGGCGGCGAGGCAAAGGCTGTCATCGGCCGTACCCCCGGCAGCATCGTGGCAGTGCGTCCCCTGAAGGACGGCGTCATCGCCGATTTCGACATCACGGCCAATATGCTGGAGAACTTCCTCAAAAAGGCCTGCGGCAACAGTATGTTCTCCCGTCCCCGGGTGGTCATCTGCATTCCCTCCGGCGTTACCGAGGTGGAGCGCCGCGCTGTGCGCGAGGCTACCCTGAAGGCTGGTGCCCGTCAGGTGTCTGTCATTGAGGAGCCCATGGCAGCTGCCATCGGTGCAGGCCTGCCCATCAGCGAGCCCACCGGCAGCATGATCGTGGATATCGGCGGCGGCACGGCGGAGATCGCCGTCATCTCTCTGGGCGGCATCGTGGCTTCCCGCAGCGTGCGCATGGCCGGCGATATGTTCGATCAGGCCATCATCGCTTTCATCAAGCGCAAGTACAACCTGCTCATCGGTGAGCGTACTGCCGAGCAGATCAAAATCGAGATCGGCTCTGCCTATGCACTGGACCCGGAGCTGACCATGGAGATCAAGGGCCGCAACCTTGTAGACGGTCTGCCCAAGAACATCGTGGTGCACTCTGAGGATGTGCGTGGCGCGCTGCTGGAGTGTCTGGTCAAGATCACCACTGCCATCAAGGAGACGCTGGAGCGCACCCCGCCGGAACTGAGCGCGGATATCATCGACCGCGGCATCACCCTGACCGGCGGCGGCGCTTTGCTGCGCGGCCTGGATCAGCTGATCCAGAGCGAGACCGGCATTGATGTGCATATTGCGGAGGATCCGCTGGACTGCGTGGCCAAGGGTGCCGGTGCGGTGCTGGATCATGTGGACGTGCTGCATGATGTGCTGGACACCGATGGAGGACATATGTAAGAGCGGCTCTCTGGGGAGAGTGCTGCTCAGAATGCGGAAAAGTTTCAGACACAGCAGCTGTGCGTTTTTTCCGCTGCAAACACTGCATCTTGCGCGGATGGCACGGCTGTCCGCGCTTTTTTCATGCAAGGGCCTGCGGTAGGACGCGGGCATCCCGACAGGAGGGAAGGACCCTTTGAAAGATTTTTTTGATACCTGGAAATTCAAGATCCTTGTGGCTGTGGCGGTATTTCTGGTGGGCATCATGACCTACGCCGGTGCCAACGGACGCCTGACCGCTGCCCCGCAGGAGCTGCTGGGCGTGATCCTGACCCCTTTCCAGAAGGCGGCGGCTGTGGTCAGCGGCGGCGTAGGTACGGTGTGGGAAAAATACACCAGCATCGACAAAGTCATGGAGCAGAACGAGCAGCTGGAAGCGGAAAACGCCGAGTTGCGCCAGCAGATGGTGGACTACGACCGTATCAAGGCTGAAAACGAAGCCTACAAGGCGCTGGCCAATATTCAGGAAAAGAACAGTAACACCACCTATGTGTCCGGCTTTGTCATCGGACGCGACCCGCTGGACGAGTTTGGCGGTTTCACGCTGGACAAGGGCACCGCAGACGGTGTGGCGGTGAACAATGCCGTCATCAGCGACCGCGGCTATCTGCTGGGCATGGTGGTGGAGGCTGACCCGACCAGCTGCAAGGTGATGACCATCCTGCACCCCAGCTTCAATGCGGCGGGCGTGGTCTCCCGCACCCGGGAAAACGGCATCCTGAACGGCAACACCACCTATGCGCCGGACGGCCTGTGCACCCTGACCAATCTGGAGCGCAGCACCGAGACCCGTGCGGGCGATCAGGTCATCACCACCGGTCTGGGCGGGGTGTTCCCGCCGGATCTTCTGGTGGGTACGGTGCAGGATGTGGTGCCGGAAGCCAGCGGCAAATCCTCTATTGCGGTGGTGCGCCCCGGTGCCGACCCCCGCACCGCCAAGCACGTTTTTATCATTACTGCGTACTAAGGAGGGCACACTGCTATGGAATCTCGCCGCAAGCGCAGCCGCAGTCAGCTGCTGAAGTGGGGCTGCTATGTGCTGGCGCTGTTTGTGTGCGCCGCGTTGCAGACCACGCCCGGGCTTTTTCAGCTGGGACAGGCAAAGCCGCTGCTGGTGCTGCCGCTGTGTCTGGCGGTGGCAGTATTTGAAGGGGAGTTTGCCGGGGCGCTGCTGGGCACGGTGGGCGGCCTTTTGTGGGACTACGCCGCCGGGCGCACGGTGGGTATGCTGGCGCTGGAACTGCTGCTGCTCTGCTTTGGGGTATCGGTGCTGGTGCAGCTGTATCTGCAGGTGAACCCCGGCAACTTTGCCGCCGTAAATACTATGACGGCGCTGCTGGTGCTCTCGCTGGACTGGCTGTTTTTCTATTATATGCCGGGCTATGCCGGCGCTGCGCTGCGGTACATTGCCTTTGTACTGCCCAGTGCGGTGCTGACCCTCCCGGCGGCGCTGCTGGCCTTCTGGCTGGTGCAGCGCATCCATGACGGGTTCAGGATCGACAACGGTGTGGTCTAACCCGTAAAAGGAGAACCAGATGAACGAAAATGAACGCAAGGTCGTGGTGCGGCGGATGCTGCTGCTCATCGCAGTGGCCTGCATCATCATGGGGCTGTACACCTTCCGGCTGATCTTTTTGCAGCTGGTCAACGGGGACAGTTTCAAGGCAAAAGCCACCAACACCACGGATTATAAGTTTACGGTCACCGCCGCGCGCGGCAATATCGTGGACAGCACCGGCAAGCGCATCGCCACCACCAGCACCGGCTATAATGTGGTGCTGAACAAGCTGCAGATGGGGGATCAGGATCTGGACACCATGCTGCAGCAGATCGTGGAACTTTTGCGCAAGAACGATGAAAAATGGCTGGACACCCTGCTCATCAGCGAGCCGGATGCCGCCGGGAACTATACCTTTACGGACAGCGCCGACAGCACCAGCGACCAGAAAACGCTGGCTGACATGAAGGAGACGCTGGGCTTGCAGCAGTACGCCACCGCCAACGATGTGATGGAGATGCTGGTGGAGAAAAACCATCTGGAAAGCTTCTCCCTGCCGTGGCAGCGGGTGCTGGCGGGCATCCATTACGAGATGGACCGGCAGGCCTTTTCCAACGTGAACAACTTTGTCATGGCGGAAAACGTCAGTCAGGTGACGGTGGCTACCATCAAGGAGCACTCTCTCACGCTGCCGGGCGTGGAGATCGTGGAGACCAGCACCCGCAGCTATGAGCAGGGAGATATTCTCCCCGCCGTGCTGGGGCGTGTGGGCAAGATCACCGCCGAAAAGTGGAAGGTGACCGACGAAAACGGTCAGGTGACCTATCCGCTCAAGGAAAAAGGCTATAACATGAACGATGTGATCGGCATCTCCGGCCTTGAGTCCGTGTACGAGGACGAGCTGCGCGGCAAGGACGGCGTGGAGACCATCACCCGCAATTCGGACGGCGTGATCGTGGACACCAAGATCACCACCGTGCCGGAGCCGGGGCATACCGTGCAGCTGACCATCAACAGCGACTTTCAGCGGGCGGTGGACAAGGCCCTTGCCAACAATATCGACATGATCAACCGGGTGTACAACACCGGCGATATGAAAGCTGCCGCCGGCGCTGCGGTGGTGCTGGACGTAAAGGACGGCAGCGTGCTGGCGGCTGCAAACTACCCCAGCTTTGACCAGAATCTGTACGCCACCAACTATTCCGAGTACAGCGCCGACCCCAGCCTGCCCCTGTTCAACCGGGCGCTGCAGGGCCTGTACACCCCCGGCTCCACCTTTAAGCCTGCGGTGGCGGTGGCAGCGCTGGACAGCGGCCTGATCAACCAGTACTCCACCGTCAACTGCACCGGCGTATACACCTATTATAAGGATTACCCCCCCCGCTGCCCCCGCCACGGCCACAGCGGCAACATTGACGTGGTCACTGCCATCAAGTGGAGCTGCAACATCTTCTTCTACGACGTGGGCCGCCGCCTGACCAGTGACGTCTACGATGCCTACGCCTACAAGCTGGGTCTTGGGCAGCGCACCGGCGTGGAGGTAAACGAGGCCGTGGGACGGCTGACCAAAAAGACAGACAAAAACTACACCTCATCGCTGGATATTCAGGCCGCCATCGGGCAGGGCAACACGGTAGTAAGCCCCATCCAGCTGGCTACCTACGCCGCCACGCTGGCCAACAACGGCGTGCGCTACCGCACCCATTTTGTCAAGGCCATTCTGGATACCAACACCGGCGAGGTGCTCAGCGAGACCCAGCCGGAGGTGATGGATGTCATCGAGGGCAATGGCAACACCTTTGATCTGGTGCGGCAGGGCATGACACTGGTGCCCAGCACCATCAGCGGCAAGATCTCCAGCTACCCCATTGCCATCGCCTGCAAGACCGGTACCCCCCAGCGCAGCGAGACCTACGCTTCGGGCAAGCACTACCTGAACGCCATAATGATCGCCTATCTCCCGGCAGACGACCCGGAGATCGCCATCGGCATTACGGTGGAGTACGGCGGCTACGGTGCCCGTACCGGTGATCTGGTGGTGGATATCGCCAACGCCTATTTTGCCATGAAGGACGGCACGCTGGAGGTTGACCCCTATGTAGACCCGCGCACCGTGGTGCAGGAGGACGCCGCAGCGGCAGATACCGCCGCCCAGACCGCCCCGGATGCTGCGAATGATGCACAGACCGATGCAGCCGCCGCAGAACCGCAGCAGACGACCGCGCCCGCAGGGGTGACAGAGGAAGAAAACAACGATGCAATGCTTGCGCAGTAAAGCGCAGCTGCGTGCAAAGTGCTGAACTTGAACGAAAATTTGAATATTGTGTCCAAAAACCTGTTGTAAATGAGTTGCGTTTGTGATATCATGTATAACAAAGGAAATTTATCAAGCGTTTTATATACAAATGTTTCAATAGAGGAGAGATCTACAGATGACGATTGCCCTGATCGCGCATGACTCCAAAAAGGAGCTGATGGTTCAGTTCTGCACGGCGTACTGCCGTATTCTGAGCCAGCATAAATTGGTGGCGACCGGCACTACCGGCAAACTGATTTCCGAGGCCACCGGCCTGCAGGTACAGCGTTTTCTGGCCGGTGTGCAGGGCGGCGACCAGCAGATCGCGTCCCGTATTGCCTGCAACGAGATCGACCTGCTGCTGTTCTTCCGCGACCCCATCAATGCCAAGCCCAGCGAGCCGAATGAGATGACCCTGCTGCGCCTGTGCGATGTGCACAACATCCCCATGGCCACCAACATCGCCACCGCCGAGGTGCTGATCCACGGTTTGGAGCGCGGAGATCTGGACTGGCGCGATATCGTGCACCCGCAGAACTAAAGTATGCAAAAAAGAAGCGCTGCATCGTATAGATGCGGCGCTTCTTTTTTGTGTGGAAAGCGGTTGGATCAGACCGTTCCGTTCACCTTAAAATCCTGTGCCATCTCCTGCACATCGGCAGCGGTAAACTCGCCCAAGGGCAGCAGCAGACGGGCAAGGGTGTCCTGCGGCAGCGCCGCCAGTGCGGCACTCTCGTCCAGTGCGGCGTCCACAGCGGGGCAGACGGCGTGCACGCCGTCGCTGCCCAACTCCACCCGGGCGTGGTGGCCGGTGGCAATATACTGGATGCCCAGCTTGTCGGCAGCGGTCAGCAGGGCGGCAAACCGGGCGTCGTTGCCGCTGCCCAGTACCTCGGCGGGTTGGTCTGCCAGTGCTTCTGCCTTCAGCACGATGCACTCGATGCCAAGAGCCTCGGCAGCCTGCCGTGCGGCTGCTGCCCAAGCGCTCTGGTCAGCGGCCAGCTGCACCACAGCCCCGGCCACGCCAAAGCCCTGCTGCTGCAAAATGCGCACAACAACGCCGCAGTCCACAGTGCCGTCCATGCTGACAAGCACCTTGTCCTGTGTTTCGTAGGTGTCGAACCCGTTGCCGGGCAAAAATGCGTCGCTCATGTTCCTTGCCTCCCGCCATGTGCTTTGCTTTGTGCTACGGCCAGCTGGTCGCAGCGTTCGTTTTCCGGGTGGCCTGCGTGGCCTTTTACCCAGACGTAGGTGATCTTGTGCCGTGCTTCCTGCTCCAGCGCCTGTGCCCACAGATCCGGGTTCAGGGCAGGGGAGCCGTCGGCTTTTTTCCAGCCCCGGCGCTTCCAGCCCTTGGCCCAGCCCTTTTCCAGCCCGTTGATGACATACTGGCTGTCAGAGCACAGCCGCACCTCACAGGGCTCCTTGAGCTGGCGCAGGGCCTCGATAAAGGCCGTCAGCTCCATCCGGTTGTTGGTGGTGCTGGCGTCGCCGCCGCTCAGTTCCTTTTCGTACACCTTGCCGTCAAAGCGGTAGCGCAGCACCGCACCCCAGCCGCCCGGGCCGGGATTGCCGCTGCAAGCGCCATCTGTGTACACCTCTACCTGTTTCATGGGGTTCTCCTTATAGAATAGAATACCTTTATTTAGCGCTATTTTGCCCGGGATGTCAAGAGCCAATGTATACGCCGGCCCAGTTTTGCCAAACCTTGGAATTGACAAAACCGGTGCGAAATACTATACTTAGCGTAACAAAATGCGTATAGGGGTGCACCAAAGGCGTGCGCCCGGCTGTTCCGGCAGAAACGCCACAGTCGCATCGAACAGATGGACTTACATGGCCAAGAATCTCTTGCGGAACCAACAGCGCTGCTGCAAAAAGCGCGCTGAACGATAAATTCTATACGATGCATCAACCGGAAGCCGATGCAGTTTCAGGTGCTTCCCCTGTGCAAGGTGCGGCTGCTCTCCCCGGTGGGGCGCGGCCTGGCCTGCAATTGAATCTGGAGGTAAAGAATGGCTCAAGCAAAAGAAAATAACCCCGCACCCCGTGCAAAAGCCCCGGCAGCGCCCAAGGCGGCTGCCGCAAACGGCACTGCTCCCGCAGGGGAAAAGCACACCCGTCCCACTACCCGCCGCCCCTACTATAACCGCCGCCCGCGCCGTGCGCAGCAGCCCAAGGAGGCAGCGACTCCCATCCATATCTACCCGCTGGGCGGTCTGGGCGAAGTCGGCAAGAACATGACCGTCTACGAGTGCAACGGCGATATGATCATCGTGGACTGCGGCCTGGTGTTCCCGGACAGCGAGATGTTCGGCGTGGACATGGTCATCCCGGACTTCACCTTTGTGGTGCAGAACAAGGATAAGATCAAGGGCCTGCTCATCACCCACGGCCACGAGGATCACATTGGCAGCATTCCCTATCTGCTGCAAAAGATCAGCCTGCCGGTGTACGGCACCCGCCTGACCTGCGGCCTGATCAAAAACAAGCTGGAGGAGTTCGGACTTGCCGGCAAGACCAAGTTTGTGGAGATCGTGCCCCGTCAGAAGATCAAACTGGGCTGCTTTACCGTGGAGCCCATCCATGTCAACCACTCCATCCCGGATGCCGTGGCTTTTGCTATCGACAGCCCTGCCGGTACCATCATCCAGACCGGCGACTTTAAAATTGATTACACCCCGCTGGCTTGCGGTGTGACCGACCTGTCCACTCTGTCCGAGTACGGGCAGCGCGGTGTGCTGGCCCTGCTGAGCGACTCCACCAACGCGGAGCGCCCGGGCTTTACCGCTACCGAGCAGAAGGTGGCTGCCGGTGTGCGCAGCCTGTTTGCCCGCGCCCGCAATAAGCGCATTATCATTGCGACTTTTGCCTCCAACATCTACCGCGTGCAGCAGATCATTGATCTGGCTGTGGAGGATGGCCGCAAGGTGGCCTTCAGCGGCCGCAGCATGGTCAACAACACCGCCATGGCGCAGGAACTGGGCTATATGCACATCCCGGAGGGCACCCTGATCAGCGTAGACGAGCTGAACCAGTACCCGCCGGAGCAGGTAGTGCTGGTGACCACCGGCAGTCAGGGCGAGCCCCTGAGCGCGCTGAGCCGTATGGCTTCCTGCAGCCACCGTCAGGTGCGGGTAGGCCCCGGCGACTTCATCATCATCTCCGCAAACCCCATCCCCGGCAACGAAAAGAGCGTGACCAAGATCGTCAACGGTCTGCTGCTGCTGGGCGCAGAGGTCATCTACGAGAGCATGTACGATGTGCACGTTTCCGGCCACGCCTGTCAGGAGGAGCAGAAGCTGATGCTCACCCTGACCAAGCCCAAGTACTTCCTGCCTGTGCACGGCGAGTATAAGCAGCTGAAAAAGCACGCCCTTACCGCTGCAAGTCTGGGCATTCCCACCAGCAACATCCTCATTGCGGAAAACGGCTCCAACGTTATCCTCTCGCAGGACGAGATGAAGCTGGGCGAGCCGGTGACCGCCGGTGCCGTCATGGTGGACGGCCTTGGCGTGGGCGATGTGGGCAACGTGGTGCTGCGGGACCGCAAGCACCTCTCCGAGGACGGTCTTGTCATCATCGTGGCTACCGTGGACAGCAAGACCGGCAAGGTGCTGGCGGGGCCTGACCTTGTGAGCCGCGGCTTTGTCTATGTGCGTGAGAACGAGAGCCTGATGGACGGGGCCCAGAGCATTGTGGAAAACGCGCTGGATCGCTGCGTGGAAGAGCATGTGCGCGACTGGAACAGCGTCAAGACCCGTGTGCGCGAGGCACTGAGCAGCTATATCTACCGGCGCACCAAACGCAGCCCGATGATCCTGCCGATCCTGATGGAGGTCTGATCCGGGCGCACCGCAAGGCGGTGCAGCGTCTGAGGAGGCAAAAAACCAATGAAACGTAAACCGAGATGGACACTGGAAATGCTTACGGCCAGTCTGGCGGTGCTGTGCGGCCTTTTGCTGCTGGTACTGCTGGTGCAGCGCCCCACGGCATGGCTGCTGCTGGCCGTGCTGGTGGTGCTGTGGGGCATAGGGGCAACCTTGTTCCGCTGCAAGCTGCGCCGCTGGGTGGTGCGCTGGACAAGCGGCACCACCTTTGAAAAATCCAAGGTGCAGTTCAGTCTGGAGCCCCTTTCCCAGCCGGCGGCGCTGCTCTCCGGCGAGACGGTGCTGTGGTACAACAGCCAGTTCCGCACCCGCCTGCTGGGCGGGCAGGATGTGCTGGCCAGCCGGGTGCAGAAGCTGCTGCCCGGGCTGGATCTGCAGCTGTGCCGCAAGCGCGAGGGACAGCTGCTGACCCTTGCCGACGGCTACTGGAGCGTGCACAGCTCCACCGTGCCCGGCGAAGCCGAAAGCGTGACCCTGTTGGTGCTGAACGAGGAGACCGAGCTGCGCCGCATCGAGGCAGAGTATAAGGCCAGCCGTCCGGGGTATCTTGCCTTCCAGCTGGACGGCTACGATGATGTGTTCGGGGATCTGATGGACAGCGAGCGCGCCCGCCTGCTGGAGGGCGTCAACCGCATTCTGGAGGATATGATCGGGCGCGGCAGTGGCTTTCTGCGCCGGGTAGGCAGTGGCGGCCGCTACATCGCAGTGGTGGAGGAACGCCAGCTGGAGCAGTTCGCCAACCGCGGCTACGACGTGCTGGATAAGATCCGCGCACTGGACCCCAGTGTGAGCCTTTCAATGTCCATTGGTATCGGACGCGGCGCGCGCACCCTGCGGGAGGCGCAGGATATGGCCGAGCACGCACTGGATATGGCGCAGGGACGCGGCGGCGATCAGGCCGCTGAGATGACGCTGGACGGCTTTACCTTCTATGGCGGCGTGAGCCACGGCGTGGAAAAGCGCAGTAAGGTGCGCAGCCGCCTTGTGGCCGACCAGCTGGTCAAGCTGATCAAGGAGGCCGACCATGTGGTCATCATGGGTCACCGCATGAGCGATCTGGATGCCATCGGCGCAGCAGAGGGTGTGCTGCGCATTTGTAAGATCTGCGATGTGCCGGCGGTCATCGCCGTCCGGCGAGACGCTACGCTGGCGGCCAGCCTGATCGATGCGCTGTGCAAGGCGGGGCAGAAGGATGACTTCATCGACCCCAAGGACGCCCTGCCCATCATTTCTAAGCGCACCCTGTGTATCGTGGTGGATACATATCAAGCGGGTCTTGTGGAAAGCAAGGACATTCTGGAAAAATGCGGCAAGGTGGCCGTCATCGACCACCACCGCAAGGGCGTGGGCTACATCGAAAACCCGGCGCTGGTCTGCCACGAGCCCTATTCCTCCTCGGCCAGCGAGCTGGTCACCGAGCTGCTGCAGTATGTGGGCGAGCGGGACGACAAGCCCAACCGCGTGGAGGCCGAAGGTCTGCTTGCCGGCATTCTGCTGGATACGCAGGACTTTACCCTGCACACCGGTGTGCGCACCTTTGAAGCCGCTGCCGCTCTGCGCCGCTACGGCGCAGAGACTGAGCGGGTGCGCCGGTTGTTCGATGTGACCATGGTGGAGTACAACGCCAAGGCCGATCTGGTGGAAAAGGCACAGATGTACAAAAACTGTGCCATCTCCATTGGCGGCGAAGTGGCTCCGGAAGCCCGGGTCGCCATTGCGCAGGCTGCCAATGACCTGCTGCGCATTCAGGGCGTGGACGCCAGCTTTGTGGCAGTGCAGGTGGGCAACGGCGTAAACGTCTCTGCCCGCAGCATGGGTGCCGTGAATGTGCAGGTGATCATGGAGTCGCTGGGCGGCGGCGGCCATCAGACCATGGCAGCAGCGCAGCTGAAGCATATCACCCCGCAGGCGGCACGCAGCCGCATTCAGGATGCCATCGACCAATATTATCTCTCCCAGAAAAAGACTACGCCGGAAGCACGACCGGCAAAAGGGGAATAAAAGCATGAAACAGTACGATTATCTCATCGTTGGTGCCGGTCTGTTCGGTGCCGTGTTTGCCCACGAGGCCAAAAAGGCAGGCAAAAAGTGTCTGGTCATCGATAAGCGCGACCATATCGCGGGCAACATCTACACCGAGAATGTGGAGGGCATCAACGTGCACCGCTACGGTGCGCATATCTTCCACACCAACAACAAGGCTGTGTGGCAGTATGTGAACCAGTTTGCAGAGTTCAACCGCTACACCAACAGCCCGGTGGCCAACTACCACGGCCAGATCTACAACCTGCCCTTCAACATGAACACCTTCAACAAGATGTGGGGTGTTGTGACCCCTGCCGAAGCCAAGGCCAAGATCGAAGAGCAGAAGGCCGCTGCGGGCATTACCGACCCGCAGAACCTGGAAGAGCAGGCCATCAGCCTTGTGGGCACCGATATCTACGAAAAGCTCATTAAGGGCTACACCGGCAAGCAGTGGGGACGTCCCTGCACCGAACTGCCCGCCTTTATCATCAAGCGCCTGCCGGTGCGCTTTACCTACGACGACAACTATTTCAACGCCCTGTATCAGGGCATCCCCAATGGCGGCTACACCGCCATGGTGGAAAAGATGCTGGCTGATACCGAGGTGCGCCTGAACGTGGATTATCTGGCCGACAAGGCTGCGCTGGACGCACTGGCTGAGAAGGTAGTCTACACCGGCCCGGTGGATGCCTACTTCGGCTACCGTCTGGGTGCGCTGCAGTACCGCAGCGTCCGCTTTGAGACCGAGGTGCTGGATACCGACAACTATCAGGGCAACGCGGTGGTCAACTACACCGATGCCGAAACCCCCTATACCCGCATCATCGAGCACAAGCATTTCGAGTTTGGTACCCAGCCCAAGACCGTCATCAGCCGGGAGTACAGCGCCGAGTGGAAAAAGGGCGATGAACCCTACTATCCTGTCAACGACGAGAAGAACGGCGCCCTGTATGCGCAGTATAAGGCACTGGCCGATGCCGAGCCGCACGTTGTGTTCGGCGGCCGCCTGGGCGAGTATAAGTACTATGATATGGACAAGGTAATTGAAAGCGCGCTGGCCTGCGTTGCTGTGCAGATGGATAAGATCAACCAGTACAAAGCATAAGGCAGGCGTAAACCAGGATTTATAGCAAAACCGCATGATTCCAAATACCGCTGCGGCGGGAATGATGCTGTGCAATTTGAGATAAAGGACAAAGCAATGACGGAATTGAGTGTTTCCATCCTGTCTGCCGATCTGGCCAACCTTGCCGCCGAAACGGCCGATTCTATGGTGTGCGGTGCAGACATGGTGCATTTTGATGTGATGGACGGCCACTTTGTACCCAACATCACCTATGGCGCGCCGGTGCTGAAATGCCTGAAAAAGGCCGTGCCGGAAGCATTTTATGATGTTCACCTGATGATCTCCGACCCTGCACGCTATGCACAGGATTTTGCGGCAGCAGGGGCAAACCTGATCAATTTCCACATTGAAGCTGTGCCCAACCATGTGGGGCAGACCATTGCCGCTGTGCGGGAGACTGGGTGCCTGGTGGGCCTGACCATCAGCCCGTCTACCCCGCCGCAGGCAGTGTTCCCCTACCTGGATGAACTGGACCTGGTGCTGGTCATGGGGGTGGAGCCCGGCTTTGGCGGGCAGAAGTTCATCCCCACAACCGTCAGCCGTGTGGCAGC
>OIVQ01000345.1_pt1 | contig 13265 bp, 10 predicted proteins | sample 1587271 | NCBI WGS metagenome assembly OIVQ01 (sample SAMN02675044, study PRJEB24791) | human gut metagenome, SKBSTL002 | isolation source: stool | host: Homo sapiens | place: USA
CCGTTCGGTGTCTGGAAGTTTCATTTGACGGCAGCAATTTTCTGCACATGACAGGCTTTAAGCTGAACAAGAAGGAAATCAGTGCAAACAACTTCTTTAGTATGTGCTGCGACAAGCGCTTGTCTGAGTCAGATTTTGAGTTTGCAGCAGACGGCACGACCGAAATGAAAATGCGCGTTCTTCCCGGATTGGTGCAGAAACATCTTTCTGCTAAGATGGTCGGTGATTACAATTTATCCCAGCCGAAATTATACACTGACAAGCTCGCCGGATCAGTTGGTGCTTGTATGGGCTTTGTCCGCAATGGCGGCAAGGGGCGTTTTGTTCCCAACACCGTATTGGAAGGCGATATCCGAAGCATGGTTAAAGGCAGCGCAGATAGAATCGTCATTACATATCGAAAGCAGCGCGGAGACGCGCTCTATACAGAAATCGTATACACAGCCAAAAAAATTGATTGGACGGCTCTTACCCTACCGGAAGAATACCAATATCTTCCCTTGCCATAGGCAGTCTTTAGAGGCGGTATTCTAATACAAAATTTTCGGTCATCAAATCAATGTTTTATAAAACAGCGGCCTTGTCTAAGCCTTTTTATAGGGTATCTTTTTTGTAACATAGAGACAAGGTCACTTGCGATTGCAAGTGACCTTTTTTTGTTTATATGTTGCAGTCTTATGATACTGTTGTGCAACATACATTTGCCATATTAACAAACGCCGTCTTCATTCGGGAGAATTCCGAATGAAGGCGGCGTTGTTTCTGATATGTTATTTTACCCCTTCTCAAACTCCTTCGCCACATCCTGCAGCAGCTGTCTGATGGGCAGGTGCTGGGGGCAGACGCGCTCGCACTGGCCGCAGCGGATGCAGTCCGAGGCTCGGGAGCCGGGCCCGGTGTGGACATCCTCATAGTAGTAGTCCGCGTTCCAGTCGTGGTGGGTGTGCTTCGTGTTCATGATGGCAAACAGGTCTGGGATGGAGATATGCTTCGGGCAGCCGTCGGTGCAGTAGCGGCAGGACGTGCAGGGGATCAGATCCTGCTTGCGGAAGATCTCCACCACCTTGGAAACGGCGGTACGCTCGGCATCGTTCAGCGGCGTAAAGTCCTTCATGTAGCTCAGGTTGTCCTGCATCTGCTCCATGCTGCTCATGCCGGACAGCACCATCAGCATACCGGGGAAGCCCGCGGCAAACCGGATGGCATAGCTGGCGGGGCTGCCGCCGTGCAGGGCGTCCAGCACGGCTTTTGCGTCGTCGGGCAGGTTGACAAGGCTGCCGCCCTTGACCGGCTCCATGACCAGCACGGGCTTGCCATGCCTGCGGCAGACCTCATAGCACTTGCGGCTCTGGACGGCCACGTCGTCATAGTCCAGATAATTGAACTGGATCTGCACGACCTCGATGGCCGGATAGTCGGTCAGAATCTGCTCCAGCACGGCGGCGCGGTCATGGAACGAGATGCCCACATGGCGGACCTTGCCCTCGGCCTTGAGGGCGAAGGCCGTCTCATAGGCGCGGCAGTCCCTGTAGTGCTGGTAGTTTGTCGTGCTCTGGGAGTGCATTAAATAAAAGTCAAAGTAATCCACACCGCAGGCTGCAAGCTGGCTCTCAAAGAACGGGCGGATGTCCTCTTCCTTTTTAAAATAGGACCCGCTCAGCTTGTTGGTCAGGACATAGTCCTCCCGCGGGTAACGGCTGGTCAGGCACTCCTTCAGGGCCAGCTCGCTCTTGCCCTGAAGGTAGCCGTGGGCCGTGTCAAAATAATTGAAGCCCTGCTCCAAAAAGCAGTCCACCATCTGTTTTGTCTGCTCCATATCGACGTCCTCGCCGATCATGGGCAGGCGCATACAGCCGAAGCCGAAATTTTTCCTGATCTTTTCCATTTGTAAATGCTCCTTTCGCAAGGTTTATCTTTCACGGATTTCTCCGGGGGAGTTTTTTCTCTTGGCCCCCTCTGCGAGGGTGACTCCCCACGGTGTGGGGAGATGTCGCGAAGCGACAGAGGGGCCCGGGCCCGAAGGGCTCCGCCCGCAGGCGGTGGGGGAGAGAACCTTGCAGCAATCCGAAATATTTCGGGCTATGGCAAGGTTCTCTCCCTCCGCCCCTACGGGGCACCTCCCTCGCAGAGGGAGGCAAGAACGCTTACGCCAGCTCAAACATCCCGTGATACAGCTGGTAATACTCGCCCTTTTTGGCCAGCAGCTCGTCGTGGGTGCCGCGCTCGATGATATGGCCACGCTCCAGCACGATGATGGCGTCCGCGTTGCGCACCGTGGAAAGCCGGTGCGCGATGACAAACACCGTGCGGCCCTCCATCAGGCCGTCCATGCCCTTCTGGATCAGCGCCTCGGTGCGGGTGTCGATGCTCGACGTGGCCTCGTCCAGAATCAGCACCGGCGGGTCGGCGACGGCGGCGCGGGCGATGGCCAGCAGCTGACGCTGGCCCTGCGACAGGTTCGCGCCGTCGCCGGTCAGCATGGTGTTGTAGCCCTCCGGCAGGCGCTTGATAAAGCCATCTGCGTTGGCCAGACGGGCGGCGGCGATGCACTCTTCATCGGTGGCCTCCAGCCGTCCGTAGCGGATATTCTCCATCACCGTGCCGGTGAACAGGTGGGTGTCCTGCAGCACGATGCCCAGCGAGCGGCGCAGATCGGCCTTTTTGATCTTATGAATGTTGATGCCGTCATAGCGGATCTTGCCATCCTGAATATCGTAGAAGCGGTTGATCAGGTTGGTAATGGTAGTCTTGCCTGCACCGGTGGAGCCAACAAAGGCGATCTTCTGTCCCGGACGGCCATACAGGTTGATGTCATGCAGCACCGTTTTTTCCGGCACATAGCCAAAGTCCACGTCCGTAAAGGTAATATCGCCCGCCAGCTTGTGGTAGGTAACGGTGCCGTCGTGGTGGGGGTGCTTCCACGCCCACAGGCCGGTGCGCTCGGCAGTTTCCACCAGCTGGTCGTTGCGGTCGTACTTGGCGTTTACCAGCGTCACATAGCCCTCGTCGGTCTCGCTGGGCTCGTCCATCATCTTGAAGATACGCTCGGCACCAGCCAGTGCCATAATGACGCTGTTGGCCTGCATGGACACCTGACTGATGGGCATATTGAAGCCCTTGTTCAGGCTGAGGAAGGCCACCACGGTGCCAAGGGTCATGCCTCCGACGCCGCCAACGGCCATGGCTGCACCAACCAGCGCACAGATGGCGTAGCTGATGTTGCCCAGCTGGGCGTTGACCGGCATCATGATGTTGGAGAAGGCATTGGCCTGCTTGGCGCTTTCCTTCAGCTGGTCGTTCAACTCACGGAAGCCGGCAAGGGTCTGCTGTTCGTGGGTGAACACCTTGACCACCTTCTGGCCTTCCATCATCTCCTCGATGTAGCCGTTCACCTTGCCCAGATCCCGCTGCTGCTGGATGAAGTACTTGGAGGAGCTTTTTGCGATCTGCTTGGAACAGAACAGCATCAGCGCCACCATGAGCATGGTAACGATGGTCAGCTGCCAGCTGAGCATGCACATACTGAAGAACACGGATACGATGGTGATGACGCTGGACACCAGCTGCGGGATGCTCTGGCTGAGCATCTGGCGCAGGGTATCCACATCGTTGGTGTACACGGACATGATATCGCCGTGGGGATGGGTGTCAAAATACCGGATGGGCAGGCTTTCCATGTGGGTGAACAGCTTGGTGCGCAGATTGCGCAGCGTGCCCTGCGTTACGTTGACCATGATGCGGGCGTTGGCCCATGCGGCCAGAATGCCCACGAAGTAGATACAGCACATCCGCACCAATGCACCGGCCAGTGGTGCAAAGCTGGGGTTCTGCTGGCGGGTCATGGGGACGATGTAATCGTCCATCAAGGTCTGCAAGAACAGGCTGGCCTGCACATTGGCCAGCGCGCTGACCACGATGCAGACAAGCACAAGGATGCAGTGGGGCAGATAGTTGCGGAACACCTCATCCATAATGCGCTTCAGCAGCTTGCCCGGGTTTTCCACCTTGGGGCGCGGCCCCCGTGCGCCCCGCGGGCCGGGGCCATGTACTTCTTTTACTGCCATTACTGCGCACCTCCCTGCTTGTCAAAATCGCCGCCGCCCTGCGTCTGGCTGTTGTAGACCTCCTGATAGATGGCATTGGTCGCCAGCAGCTCTGCGTGGGTGCCCAGACCGTTGATCTGGCCGTTCTCCAGCACCAGAATGCGGTCTGCATCCTGCACCGAGGAGATGCGCTGTGCAATGATGATCTTGGTCGTGCCGGGGATCTCCTCCCGGAAGGCCTTGCGGATCTTGGCATCGGTCGCGGTATCCACGGCGCTGGTGGAGTCGTCCAAAATCAGCACTTTGGGCTTGCGCAGCAGGGCGCGGGCGATGGTCAGGCGCTGCTTCTGGCCGCCGGACACGTTGGAGCCGCCCTGCTCGATCCATGTATTGTACTTATCCGGGAAGCGCTGGATGAACTCATCCGCGCAGGCCAGTTTTGCCATGCGGATGCACTCTTCCTCGGTGGCGTTGGCATCGCCCCAGCGGAGGTTATCCAGAATAGTACCGCTGAACAGCACATTCTTCTGCAGCACCATGGAGACCTCGCGGCGCAGAACATCAAGGTTATAATCCCGCACATCCACGCCGCCTACCCGCACGGTGCCGCTCTCGGCATCGTACAGGCGGGGGATCAGCTGTACCAGACTGGACTTTGCGCTGCCGGTGCCGCCGATGATGCCCAGCGTCTCGCCGGGTTGGATGGTAAAGCTGATATCGTTCAGCACCGGCTGACCGCTGCCGTGCTTATACTTGAAGGTAACGTGGTCGAACTGGATGCTGCCGTCTGCCACCTGCTGCACCGGCTGCTTTGCCGGAGGCAGGTCGGTGTGCTCGTCCAGCACCTCCACGATACGCTTGGCAGAAGCGGCGGACATGGCGATCATGACAAAGGCCGTGCTCAGCATCATTAGTGCCATAAGGATGTTCATGATATAGCCGAACAGGGCGTTCAGCTGGCCGGTGGTAATGGCACCGTGCAGCACATACTTTGCGCCGAACCAGCTCAGCGCGATGTTGCAGCCGTATACCGCCACCAGCATAGCGGGGTTATTGAAGCTCAGGCGGCTTTCCGCGTTGACGAACTGCTTGTACAGGCTCTCGCAGGCGGCGGTATATTTTTCGTTTTCGAAGCCCTCGCGCACAAAGCTCTTGACCACGCGGATGGCAGAGACGTTCTCCTGCACCGAGGCATTGAGGTTATCGTAGTTCTTGAACACCCGGTCAAAGATGCGGAAGGTGGGGATCATGATGGCAGCCAGCACCGCCACCAGAAAGGCCATTGCCACCACGAACACCAGCGACAGCGGGCCGCCGATGACCACAGCCATGAACATTGCAAACACCAGATGCACCGGGGCGCGCACGCACATGCGCTCGATCATCTGGAAGGCGTTCTGCAGGTTGGTCACGTCGGTGGTCATACGGGTGACGAGGCCGGCGGTGGAGAATTTGTCGATGTTGGAAAAAGAATAATGCTGGATATTTTCATACATGGCATCGCGCAGATTTCCGGCAAAGCCGGTGGATGCCTCGGCGGCATACTTGCCCGCCAGCACGCCCAGCACCAGCGCAATGGCTGCCACCAGAAAGGTAAGCAGTCCGTAGCGGATGATGGCGTTCATATCGCCCTTTTCAATGCCCTGATCGATGATAAAGGCCATGATGGTGGGCAGCAGCACATCCATAATGGCTTCCAGCGCAGCAAAGAGCGGTGTCTTGATCGAGGCGGCTTTATACTCGCCCAGATGCGACACAAGCTTTTTGATCATCTGAGTTCCCTCCTGTTGAATTTATTTGTTTGGTACAAAACAATTTTATACATAACAATTTAAATGTCAATAGCTTTCGAAAAATGTTCATAATTGCTAATTTAACAAGTCCTTTTTCGGCGCTTTGACGGAAAAGGTGGTTATTTCAACGCTTCCCGCAGCTTGTTCAGCAGCCGCAGCAGTTCTGCGTTCTCCTCCTCGGTCAGCAGTCCGGCCACATAATCGTCGGTCTGGTGGAAGGACAGCAGGGTCTTTTCGTGCCGTTGGATGCCCTCCTCGGTCAAAACCAGCTGCTTGAGCCGGGCGTCCTGCGGCACGCTCAGCCGCTGGATGTAGCCCTTGCGCTCCATCAGCTGCAAAATGTTCGTCACCGTGGAGCGGGTGATGGAAAACTCCCGCTCGATGTCCCGCTGGAACACCGGCTCGTCCCGGTGGCGGTAGAGATACTCAATGATCCACCCGTGCATGGGGGTGGTCTGCTCTACCCCGTTGGCGCGGGAAAACTGGTTCAGCCTGCGGAAGATCAAGTTATCCACCCGGCGCAGCTGGGCAGGGATGACCTGCGGCCCTTCCCACGGCGGGTCCAGCTTGCAGGGCTCTTCAATAGGGTGCTGTGTACACATAATGTTTTTCCTCTGTTCAAATTGTTCGATGTGAAACTGTTTGATACGATACATATATTACCCATCTCCCCGCCCCTTGTCAAGAGGGCGGGGCGCAAAAAAGGCCGCTGCGGAAAATTTTCCGCAGCGGCCTTGGTTTTTATGGATACGGGATACGCTTACAGCTTTTTGCCGGTCAGCAGCTCATAGGCCTCCAGATACTTGGCAATGGTCTTGTCAATGACATCCTGCGGCAGGTCGTAGTTGCTGTCGGGGTTGGCCTTCAGCCAGTCGCGGACGAACTGCTTGTCGAAGGAGGGCTGGCTGTGACCCGGCTCGTAACCCTCCAGCGGCCAGAAGCGGGAGGAGTCCGGGGTCAGCATCTCGTCACCCAGCACCACGTTGCCGTCCTCGTCCAGACCAAACTCGAACTTGGTATCGGCAATGATGATGCCGCGGGACAGTGCATACTCGGCGCACTTCTTGTACAGGGCAATGGTGTAGTCGCGCAGCTTGGTGGCGTACTCCAGACCGTGGCCGGGGAACTGCTTCTCCAGCACGTCGATGCTCTGCTCGTAGGAGATGTTCTCGTCGTGGTCGCCGATCTCTGCCTTGGTGGAGGGGGTGTAGATGGGCTCGGGCAGCTTATCGGACTCCTGCAGGCCCTCGGGCAGCTGGATGCCGCACACCTTGCCGGTCTTCTGGTAGCTTGCCCAGCCGCTGCCGGTAATGTAGCCGCGCACGATGCACTCGATGGGCAGCATAGTCAGCTTGCGGCACATCATACTGTTGCCAGTGAACTGGGGCTGGCGGAAGAACTCCGGCATATCCTGCACATCCACGCTCAGCATGTGGTTGGGCAGCAGATCGCGGGTGTAATCGAACCAGAACTTGCTCATCTGGGTGAGCACGGTGCCCTTTTTGGTGACCTTGTTTTTCAGGATGACGTCAAACGCAGAAATGCGGTCGGTGGCAACCATGATCAGGCTGTCGCCATTGTCGTAGATCTCGCGGACTTTGCCTTCTTTGATGGGTTTGAACTCAGTCATAATCAAACACTCCATTTTTTCCATGTTCTCAGCAGCGCAGCAGCGCAGCGCAGTTCTTACCCTATTATTCTACCATACTGCCGCGCGGTTTAAAAGGAACAGAATAAAAGAAAAACAGGCAAGTTTTGTGTTTTTATCGTGAAAAGTGCGCAAAAAACAGTAGGAAATTTCGGCGTTTTGACGATAAAAGTCGTACTTTATCCTCAAATGCACGCACCTTTGCAAAATGCAGTCATGGACAAGCGCCGCCGGTTGCGGTATCATAGTAGTATGCGTATATCTGCGCTCCGCAGGGGCGCAAAAGTAAACAAGGAGGTAAAGAGTATGGGCAAATTTCCCAAGGGCTTTTTGTGGGGCGGCGCTACCGCCGCCAACCAGTGCGAGGGTGCATGGCAGGCAGACGGCAAGGGTCTGGCTACGGTGGATGTAACCCCCTTCGGCCCGGACCGTTTTCCGGTGGCAACGGGCTATATGGAAATGCTGGGCTGTGATGACGCACATTTCTACCCCAGCCACGAGGCCATTGACCTGTATCACCATTATAAAGAGGATATCGCCCTGTTTGCAGAGATGGGCTTCAAGTGCTTCCGGCTGTCCATTGCATGGACCCGCATCCTGCCCAACGGCGACGATGCTCAGCCCAACGAGGCAGGACTGGCCTTCTACGACAGCATTTTTGACGAGTGCCATAAGTACGGCATTGAGCCGCTGGTCACCATCTGCCACTTTGACACTCCCATTGCCCTCATCAAAAAATACGGCGGCTGGAAAGACCGCCGCATGGTGGACGCCTATGTCCACTACTGCGAGGTGCTGTTCGACCGCTTCAAGGGCAAGGTAAAGTACTGGCTCACCTTTAATGAGATCAACATGCTGCTGCACCTGTCCTTTACCGGCGCAGGGCTGGTGTTCTACCCCGGCGAAAATGTGGAGCAGGTCAAGTATCAGGCCGCCCATCACGAGCTGGTGGCCAGCGCAAAGGCGGTAAAGCTGGCGCACGAAAAAATGCCGGATGCCATGGTGGGCTGTATGCTGGCGGCAGGGCAGTTCTACCCCCGCACCTGCGCCCCGGAGGATGTGCGGGCGGCGCAGGAGGCCGACCGGGACAACTACTTCTTTACCGATGTACAGGTGCGCGGCGCTTACCCCGTGTGGGCTAAAAAGCGGATGGAGCGCGCCGGGGTGCAGCTGCACACACAGTCCGAGGACGACCGCACGCTGCAGGAGGGCACGGTGGATTTTGTGTCCTTCAGCTACTATTCCAGCCGCTGCATCACGGTGGATAAGGAACTGATGGCGGCAGAGAATGCGGAAGGCAACGCCGTGTCTGCATCGGTGAAGAACCCCTACCTGAAAGCCAGCGAGTGGGGCTGGGCCATCGACCCGGTGGGTCTGCGGGTGACCCTGAACACCATCTACGACCGGTACGAAAAGCCCATGTTCATCGTGGAGAACGGTCTGGGTGCGGTGGATACCGTAGAGCCGGACGGCTCCATCCACGACAGCTACCGCATCGACTACCTGCGGGCGCACATTGAGGAGATGGAAAAGGCCATCAACGAGGATGGTCTGCCGCTGATGGGCTACACCACATGGGGTCCTATCGACCTTGTGAGTGCCTCCACCGGCGAGATGAAAAAGCGGTACGGCTTTATCTATGTGGACAAGGACAACGACGGCAACGGCACCCTTGCCCGCAGCCGGAAGGACAGTTTTTACTGGTATAAAAAGGTCATTGCCTCGGACGGCGAGGACCTGACCTGAGCAAGCGCCCCGGCACTGTTTGCGGTATGGCAGCGCCGGGGCGTAAAAGTGTGAGGAAGAACCGATAACGGAGAAAATTTATGACACCACAAATCATTGCACACCGCGGTGCTTCCTATCTTGCACCGGAAAACACCCTGACAGCCTTTAAAAAAGCCATGGAGATTGGCGCAGACGGCGTAGAGATGGACGTACAGCAGACCATTGACGCCGGGCTTGTGATCCACCACGACTATATGATCGATCTGCACACGGATATTTCCGGCAAGATCTATGATATGACCATGGGCGATCTGAAAGAGCTGGATTTCGGCAGCTGGAAGGACGCCATCTATCAGGACGAAAAGATTGCTACCTTACAGGAAGCCATGGAGCTGTGCAAGCAGATGCCGGGATGCACCGTGCATCTGGAACTGAAATCCACCATGGACAACGACCCGGACTTTGTGCCCCGGGTGCTGGAGGTGCTGCAGCAGACCGAGATGGTAGAACAGGTGATCCTTGTTTCCTTCAACCACGCGCTGCTGCGGCAGGCAAAGCAGCTGCTGCCCGAACTGCGGGTGGGTGCACTGGTATACGGCGAGCTGGAAAGCATGCTGCTGCCGCCGCCCATCATCTGGAAGGATCTGGGACTGACCAACGGCATGGAAGCCATGGACGCCGCCCTGCCGGAGAGCGCAGCAGACGAGGAAAATTGCAGCTGGATGACCCGCTGGATGAGCGATAAGGTAAGTATGCTGCGGGCAAACTTTCCCGGCGAGAGCCTGAACGAGATCTATAAAAACCTGATGGCGCAACGGGATCTGCCCACCTATATCCGCAGTCTGGACTTTGTGCCGGAGTGGGTCAGCTGTGAGTACCACACCGCCTACAAAAACGCCGGTTTCATTGACAAACTGCACGAGATGGGCATCAAGGTGTCTTTGTGGACGGTGGACACGGAAGATTCCGTCCGCAGCCTGCTGCGCACCAGCGCCGATGCCTACATCACCAACCGCCCCGACCGTGTGCGGGAGTGGATGGAGAAGGAGCAGGCAGCGACCGCCCCAACAGAAACCGCCACGGCAGAGTCTGCCCCCACTGCTGAAGCAGACGCCGGGACAGCTGCCGCAGAGTAAACCGACCGGAACAGACACAAAAAAAGAGATAGGCTTTCCCGAAAGGGATCGCCTATCTCTTTTTCATTCATTTTATTCTGCTGCGTCGGTCAGCACAAAGGTCAGCTCTGCGGTGACGGCGCACTTGCCGTCCACCCATGCCGAGGCCTTGCCTACGCCCACAGCGCCGTGCTGCTGTACCAGCTCGCAGTGGAGGGTGAGCACGTCCCCGGGGGTGACCTGCTTGCGGAAGCGGGCGTTCTTGATGCCGCCGAAGAGGGCCAGCTTGCCCTGATTCTCCGGCAGGCTCAGGGCCGCGACGGCACCGGTCTGGGCCAGCGCTTCGAGGATCAGGACGCCGGGCATGACCGGCTGTGCCGGGAAGTGGCCGTTGAAGAATTCCTCGTTGCGGGTGACGCACTTGCGGCCGATGGCCCACTGCCCCGGCTCGTAGTCCAGAACACGGTCCACGAGGGCAAAGGGGTAGCGGTGGGGCAGGATCTCCGCGATCTGCACGCTGCTCAGAGTGTTGGCGTTTTCACGCACGGTACGGGGCTCTGCCATGGGTCAGCCCTCCCATCTGCGCAGGGCGATGCAGGCGTTGTGGCCGCCAAAGCCCAGACTGTTGCTCAGCGCATACTGCATTTCCTGCTGCCGCCCGGTGTTGGGCACATAGTCCAGATCGCACTCCGGGTCGGGCTGGGCGTAGTGGATGGTGGGCGGGGCGAACTGGTCCCGCAGTGCCAGCGCGGTAAACACGGCCTCGATGCCGCCCGCGCCGCCCAGCAGATGGCCGGTCATGCTCTTGGTGCTGACCACGGTCATCTCCTTGGCGTGTGCGCCGAACACGGCGTGGATGGCGGCAGTCTCGCAGGCATCGTTCATGTGGGTGCCGGTGCCGTGGGCGTTGATGTGATCCACCTGCTCCGGTGCGATGTCGGCATCCACCAAGGTCAGCTTCATGCAGTCGATGGCACCTGCGCCGCCGGGAGCCGGAGCGGTAAAGTGATAGGCATCGCAGTTGGCACCGTAGCCCACCACCTCGGCATAGATGTGTGCGCCGCGCGCTCTTGCGTGCTCCAGTTCTTCCAGCACCAGCACACCGCTGCCCTCACCCATGACAAAGCCGCCGCGGCGGGCGTCAAAGGGCAGGCTGGCAGCGTCCGGGTCGGTGGCGGTGGAAAGTGCCTTCATGCTGGTAAAGCCGCCGATGCCCAAGGGGCTGATGCAGCTTTCCGCGCCGCCGCAGACCATCACCGGCTCGTAGCCGTCCCGGATGCGGTGGAAGGCGTCGCCTACGGCATTGGTGCCGCCGGCGCAGGCCGTGACCGGGCAGGTGCACATGCCCTTCAGACCAAAGCGGATGGCCACCTGCGCCGCTGCCATGTTGGCAATGGCCATGGGCACAAAGTAGGGGCTTACCTTCTCCATGCCCTTTTCCTCGCCGCGGGCGTGCTGCTCCTCGATCGTGGGCAGACCGCCGATGCCGCTGGACAGGATGACGCCGATGTCCTTGCCCTCGGCCTCGGTATCAAGGCCGCTGTCTGCAATGGCTTCGGCGGCAGCGCCCAGTGCCAGCAGGGTGAAGCGCGCCATTTTGCGGACTTCCTTTTTGTCCACCACGCTCTCGGGGTCAAAATCCTTTACCTCACCGGCCAGCTTGCACTTGAAGTCGGTGGTGTCGAACTGGGTGATGGGGCCGATACCGCATTTACCGGCACGGGCTGCTGCCCAGCTGTCCGCCACATTGTTGCCCAGCGGGTTCACCGTGCCAAGGCCGGTGATCACAACTCTGCGTTTTTCCATAAGGGTTCTCCTTTACATTGCCATGCCGCCGTCCACACAGAGCACCTGCCCGGTGAGATAGCTGCTTTGTTCTGCGGCAAAAAACGCCACTGCCTGTGCCACATCCTCCGGCTGGCCTGCGCGGCCCGCAGGGATGCCCTGCGTCATGCCGGTGCGCACCGCCTCCGGCAGCACGGCAGTCATGTCGGTGTCGATAAAGCCGGGCGCTACCGCGTTCACGGTCACATTCCGCGCGGCCAGTTCCCGGGCAAGGCTCTTGGTCAGGCCGATGAGCCCCGCCTTGCTGGCGGCGTAGTTGGTCTGCCCGGCGTTGCCCCGCAGCGCCACCACGCTGGAAAGGTTCACGATGCGGCCATAGCGCTGGCGCACCATGCGGCGGGCGGCCTCCTTGCAGCAGAGAAAGGCGCTTTTCAGGTTGGTGTCCAGCACCGCGTCAAAATCCTGCTCGGTCAGACGCAAAATCAGGTTGTCCCGGGTGATGCCCGCGTTGTTCACCAGAATGTCGATGCGGCCGAAATCCTGCATGATCTGATCGATCACTTTGTGCGTATCTTCAAAGTTGGCGGCGTTCGAGGCGTATCCTTTGGCTTTTACGCCCAGGGCGTTCAGCTCCTCCTCCGTCTTCTTGCCGTTTTCGTCGATCGCCAGATCGGTGAACGCGACGTTGGCTCCCTCTTTTGCAAACTGAATGGCGATCGCTTTGCCGATGCCCCTGGCTGCGCCGGTTACGACGGCCACTTTTCCTTCGAGTAATTTCATCTTGCTGAAATGTTTTTTGATGGTTAAATTTTTCGTTTTATCCGTAATATTCGATCTTTCTGTCGGAAATCCGGCCCGCGTCGGCTGCCCGTATCGCAGAGGTGCCCGTTCCGATGAAAAATGTTCCGTTTGTCGGATGCGTTGTATTTTTCTGTCGCCAAATATAGCAAAAATATTTAGAAATATTTAGTTTTTGTAGTTTCGTAAAATGTTACTACCTTTGGAATCCGAAAAAAACTCTTAATAAACCATATATCGATCATGAAGAGAGATTCTCAAGTATTCGACCTCATTTCTGAGGAACGGAACCGTCAGATGCACGGCATCGAGTTGATCGCGTCTGAAAATTTTGTCAGCGACGAGGTGATGGAGG
>OIVQ01000348.1_pt1 | contig 13050 bp, 8 predicted proteins | sample 1587271 | NCBI WGS metagenome assembly OIVQ01 (sample SAMN02675044, study PRJEB24791) | human gut metagenome, SKBSTL002 | isolation source: stool | host: Homo sapiens | place: USA
AACAGCTGCGCCAAAGCTGAAACGCCGACACATAAAAAGCAAAAGCGTCCGCCAATGGGGCGGTGAATTAAGAAAACATTTTAGCAAGGAACGGTGTAGCCAAACGGCTATGCCGTTCTTTGCTGTTTTTCCGTTGTATTTTGGGCTTTTTCTTTCGCCCGTCCAAAATCAAATGCACCGATGAAGTTGTAAACAATCGTGATTTCCCTTGTCTTGGATTTTTTATCGGTATGGGAAACTTCGATACGGTCTATAAACTCTCGTAGCATAGCAGCGTCAAGCTGCTGCATATCGGTGTACTTCTTTACCGCGCTGATAAACGCTTTAACGTTGGTCTTTTGTTTTTCCTGCTGCTTGATTTCTTCCCGTAGCACTTCTGCCATAGCTTTTAGATTGCTCTGCTCCAATTCGTAATCATGGGACATTTTGATAAACCGTTCGTCAGACAATTTCCCGGTTACATTGTCCTCATATAAATGCTTAAACAGATTATCCAACTCGGCAATACGGCTTTCGGCTTTGGAAAGTGTTTCGCGCTTGCGGGAAAACTCAACGTCGCGCTCTCGCAAACGGCTGTCTGCTGCTTCCTGCACAAACTCGGCTTCATACTCTGTTACATAGTCGATTGCTTCCCGTAGATTTTTCAAGACGATTTCATACAGAACAACATTTTTGATTGAATGGGTCGTACACAAGTCTTTGCCTTTCCGATAGGTTGAACAGATAAAATATTTCTGTTCTTCGGTGAAGTTCGTTGCTCGGCATTGATACATTTTACCGCCGCACTCTGCACAATAAAGCAGCCCGGAGAAAATACCCATATCGCCCATTTTGGTGGGGCGGCGGCGGGATTTGCGTATGTTCTGCACAATGAGGAATACACTTTCCTCTACAATCGGCGGCTGCGTGTTCTCAAAGATCACCCATTCGGACGGGTCGTTCCACAACTTCTTTTTGCTCTTGTAGGATTGCTTGCGGGTCTTGAAGTTTACGGTATGCCCTAAATACTCTATCTTTTCAAGCATACGGGAAACCGTTTCATTCGTCCACTTGTACGGGTTTGCCCCCGGCTTCGGCTTGTTTGTTACCTTTATGCCCTTTGACAGCCAATAGAAAGTAGGGTTGAGGATTTCGCTTTTCTCTAACCAATGGCATATTTGTGTCGGCCCCATGCCGGAAACGCACAATGCGAAAATCTGCTGCACAACTGCTGCGGCTTCCTCGTCAATAATCCACTTCTTTTTGTTGTTGGGGTCTTTCATATAGCCATAAGGCGGGATTGTAGTAAGGTGTTCGCCGGATTTTCCCTTTGATTGCCAAGTAGCGCGTATCTTCTTTGAAGTGTCGCGGGCATACATTTCGTTGAACACGTTGCGGATTGCGGTAAACTCATTTTCGCCCCGCGTACTGTCAACTCCGTCATTGACCGCGATAAAATGCACGCCAAAATCGGGGAACAGCATATCGGTGTAGAAACCGACTTGCAGATAATCACGCCCGAAACGGGACATATCTTTGACGATAACGCGCTTGATTTTTCCAGCTTTTATATCGGCAAGCATACGTTGAAATCCGGGACGGTTGAAGTTTGTACCGGAATATCCGTCGTCCTCGTCATAATGTCGATAAGCGGTAATTCCATGCTCCCGGCAGTACCGTTCTAAAATCTTCTTTTGGTTGGCAATACTGTTGCTCTCACCCTCTAATTTGTCCTCTTGTGAAAGGCGTTCATATAAAGCCGTTATGCCCTCGTCCTGTGCTTCCTGCTGCTGATCGCGCACATAGAATTGCAAAACATTATTTGAAATGGCTTCGCGGACTTCTTCGCTTAACACTTTGGGGACAGCAATCTGCTGAAAAGAAAATGTCTTTGTCATTTGCGCTCACCGCCTTTCGCGGTAAGTGCAGCATATAACTGTCTGCTCCAATCCAGCGTAGCATGGTCGCCGTTGATTGCTTCAAGAGAAACACCCCTACCAGCGGCGCAATCTGCAAAAGTAAGTACATCTAAAAAGTTTCGAGAAATGCGGTCAAGACCTGTTACAACGATCTTTTCCATTCTCTCGTTTTTCATATCCTGCTGCATGAGGGAAAAAGCGGGACGGTTAAAGTTCAAACCGCTATAACCATTATCCACATATAGCGCAAAAGTGGTAATCCCGTTTTGGCTTGCGTGGTAAAGAAGTTTTTGCATTTGATTGTCAAGGTACAAAGTATCTATTTGTTGCGCCGCACGAAAATAGTATGCGGTCAATTTATCCGACTGTTTCATGTTACCTCCTATTCCGACAGCCGGACAAACAGGTTATATATATTATACCACAAAACCCGTCGTCCGTCTGCAATAGGATTACATTTTCGGCATTATACCGGGCTTTTTCCCCGGTTTAAGTCATTTTGGATTAAGCGGCGTACCTTTGTCGCGGCGTCCTCTTTTACACCGTCTTTAACAACGGCTTTGACAATATAGGTAATATCCCCGATTTTGTATTCACGCACAACCGGGGATTTTGTTGTTTGCTTTGTTTGTTCCATAAAGTAAAATCCCCCTTTCGTGGGATAACAAAAAGATTAAAAATGAAAGGCTGAAACGGGCGGTTGTTAGCTGCAACCTCACGGGAGTTTCACCCCGGCCCATGCTGATGGGTGCGCCGCGCAATGCTTTGAGGGCGTTCAACGCGGGAGTCTCATTATCCTGTCTGCGTATCCTCGCCCACAGGTTGCCACACCTGTTTTGCGGCCTGGTTTTGTCGCTCACCTGTTTGGTAGGGGTCCCGTCCTGCGGACTTGCAACAGGGTCATGGCGCACCGGCCGACCGGCTCCACACAGACAAATTGTATCCGTCTGCCTTATGCTGCCCGAAGGCTTTCTTTGTCAAGGAACAATAAGGCTTTGTCAGCCTGTAAAAACATACCGTTTCCGATATGCTTTTACGGAACGACAAACAGCCCATAACGGGAAGCGTGGAAAGGGGTACACGCTCCCCGCATGGGCTTAAAGAGTTAGCCTACATGAAACGCAAGAGTGCGGGTAATAAGGCGCACTTGCAGCCTGTTACGCATTTCTTCGTCCACATAGGAGTAAGTATTGCCCGCGTCGTCTTTCAGCGTGCGGGTACAAAGTTTCGCTATGTAACCCTCGTAATGCTTCAAGATCGCGCACATGGCGGTTGTGTCGCCGTTTGCCGCTGCGGAAATGACAGGGAACGGCAACAGATTTTCAGATTTCCTAACGGTATTCATCATCTGCTTTTCCCTCCAAATACTGTTTGATTTTCGCAAGCGCGGATTTCCTGTGCCGGAAAACCGTCGTGCGTACAACATTCAGCAGTTCAGCAATTTCCGCGTCGCTCATGTCCAAGAAGTAGGACAAAAGGATAATGTCGCGTTTCCTTTCGGGCAAAGCGTTAAGGGCTTCGGCAAGCAGTTCATTTTTGACGAGTACATCAAAGCCGGACACTTGAAAACGGAAATAATCGCTTTTGTATTCGTCCGTTGTGAAAAGCTGCGCGAGTTCGCTTTCGCTCAAATCCGAAAAAGGTACTTCGCGTGCTGCGCGTTTCGCAAGAGTGCGGCGGTGGCTTTTCGCTTCGCCAACCAAAGTTTTCTTTGCTAATGCGTCGTACTGATGTTGTATTCTTTCCTTGTCGGAAGAAGATAGCTCCATAGAGTTCACCTCCTTCCCGCGTGGAGTAGAGGACGGGAGTTAAGGGCTTGTCCTCTCTGCCCCTTTCGCTCCGTACCCGTTCGGGAGATGGCTCTTGAGTGCGTTTTTCAGAAAAAAGTTGAAAAAAGCAAAATGCGCCCGTCCGCAAGACGCGGACGGGCGCAAAGGAAATGTAAGCAGTAGCTAAATGTATTGACAGTTCACATTCATAGCCGGAATATCCCGCTTGCGGAGCATAGCTTTTTTTGACCGCAAAGCATTAGGCGGGTTACAGTAAATAAAAATGGACACGGCGATACCTCCCCGATACCGCCGTATCCTTAAAAAAGGGCGACTTTAATACACTACCCGCAATCCATTCTATAATAGGGAACAGCGGCTTTTGCGCAATATTAAATAAAAAAGCCGATAACACATAGGTTTTTTGACCTAATGCGTTATCGGCTCTGCGTCTATGCGTCTGGCACTTTTAATCATTTTTTTTTGAATTTATTATATGTGTTAGCTAACTGTCCACAAGCCGCGTTAATCTCTCTGCCATGAGAAACTCTCATAGTAACTTCAAGTCCTGCTTGCTCTAATTGATGTTTGAATGCAACTATTTCCCGTTTCTGTGGTGCTTTAATTCTTGAATTGCTTGTTGGGTTGTATTGTAACACGTTAATCATAACTTTTTTGCCCCGAAACCATTTTGCAAGTTGTCTTACATCTGAGGGCCGGTCATTTATACCCGGTAAAAGCAAATACGCAAAGACAATTTTGCGATTATGCCTTTCAGAATAGGATAAGGCTTGCTTAACAACATCTTCAATAGCATATATGCGCATGTGAGGAATAATACGATTTCTTGCAGATTGTGTTGCTGCGTGTAAAGATATTGTCAACTGAATTTTAAGATGTTCCTCGCGCAATTTTTTTAATTGATCGACCGGACCAACTGTTGATATGGTAATGCCGTCGGTTGGAAAGTTGAGCCCATATCTATCTCGGAGAATATGGATTGCTTTTATCAAGTTGTCATAATTGAATAAAGGCTCTCCCATACCCATAAAAACGATACGGTTTACTTTTCGACGCAACAATATAATCTGTTGTACGATTTCTGACGATGTTAGATTACGAACAAAGCCATTTCGCCCGGACTCACAAAAAATACAACCAACAGGACAACCGACTTGTGTGCTCACGCAAACAGTTCCACCATCTCGCCGCTTGATAAAAACCGTTTCAATGTATTTGTTGTCTTTCAGTTCGTAAACATACTTTTCAGTATCACTGCTTTTGCAAATATTTTTTACCAACATTGCAGTACCGCCGTTTTTTCCATTCCTGCGCGCAGCTTTGGGCAGATGCGCCGCCTGCGGTAGTCAGCAGGGTTTCCAGCGCCGGGTCGATCAGCCCCTGCTCTTTCAAATACGAAAATCCCTCCTGAAAGGCACAGGCGAGCAGGTCGTCCAGGTCCTTTCGGTGGCTGAGGGTCGTACCCTCCCAAACCAGCACAATGGTAGGCTTGTTCGGATCGGCAGCCAGCGCACGGCATTTTTCCGGGGTAAAGTAATCTTTCAAAAAGGTATCCTTGCCGCAGCCCTTAGGGCCGAACAGCGTACCGGAGGAACGATCCTCCAACCATTCATCCAGACGGATACGCACCGTGGAAAACTCATAATGCGGTGCGTCTTTACGGAAATGCTCAGACATCAGTGCCCCTCCTTTCTGGGTTTAAAATAGGGATAGGGCTGCAGTTTGCAGTCCGGCAGCAGCTTATTGCGCAAGATCTGGCGGTACAGCTCACACTGCGGGCGGTAACTTCTTCTGCGGGCAGAATATTCCAGCAAGCCGCGGTAGCTGACCAGGTTCGACAGCACGTTGGAGATCTTATCCCAGGTGATACCCGCAGACTCGTCCACAATGCTTTCCAGCACGGTGACAGGCACCCACTGGTAAGGAATGGTACATTCACGCATCAGGCAGGTCAGCACACTGCGCCATAGATCGTCCGAATCATCGGAGAGCGAATCGATCAATTTGTCCATGTGCAGCTGCTGCGGGGAGCTGCACAGCATCGCGTTGGTTGCTTCCAGCACACGCGCCGCATACAGGGTCGTCTTTCCATTCGGCGCAGGCTGTACCGAGGGGAAGTTATCCAGGTAGGTGAAGCAGGTATCCATAAGGCAGTAGGCGGGGTGGATCAGGCCGCGGGTATAGAACCAGAGCTGATCCAGCGCACGGAAATTGCTTTCCAGAGCGACCGTATCGATGAGGGCGGAAGTCGCCGCGCGCCATTCCTCTTTGGCCATCTGGCCGATGATCATCGGGCGGCCATAGGTACATTCAAACAGCTGGGTCATGCTGCCGCCGCGCAGGTAATACTCCGTCAGGCCGTTGGCGCCGCAAATCAGCAGATGGAACGGGGTGTCGCTTTGCAGAACGGCGCGCAGGTTGCTGGCGGCTGCACCGCCTACGGTCTCCAGGTCGTTGATCAGGCGGTCCGCTTCATCCAGTATATACACAATGTGCCGGTTGCCAAGCGCAGCGCACAGCTCGCGGCAGAATTGCGGCAGCCAGCGCAGGTCCTCGTATACAACACCCTGCGAGATCCCGGCAGACAGGGCCGAAATATCCAGCGGTGCATTTTCCTCGCTGTCGATGTCTACACCGGGGGTGGGAAGATACTGAACACGCTGCGGCGCTGTGGCGGCGTTTGCCTGCCGCTGGGCGAAATAGGCCTTCCACTTATCGCGGTGGGCTTGCAGGCGGGAAATCGTTTCTTCCTTGCGGTATTCCTGCGGCAAGGTTTCGTCGTGCATGTAGGAATCAAGCTGATCCCACAGTTGGTTGGAAAATACATCCCGCAAGTTTTCGGAAGCACCCTGCTGGTCGGAACTCTGGACCACTTCAAGACGCAGCGGGATCACCCGGCCGTTTGTCTCGCCCAGGATCATCTTTTGCAGCTTTTTGGTGATCATCGACTTGCCCATGCGGAACTGACCGCTGATCAGGAACAGCATGGGGATACGGGAGGGATTCTCGCAATACAGGGTATGCAGGCGGCTCAACTCATTGCGGCGGCCAAAGAAGGCTTCCGTATCGCGGATGGTGTGATCCACGCGGACTTTTTGCTTTTCCGGCAGGAATTGCAGCGGCATTTCACCGCGATAAAGCAGCAGATCATCGCCGCCCTGGACCAGGGCGCGGACCTCTACCACAGCAACGATGTCGGCGTTTTCTTCCTGCACGCGGAGGGCGGTCTTTTCCGGAATATCGGTATCGATTTGGAAAGGAATATGCCACAGCGCCTTTTGATCTTCATCCGTATATTGCTGTTTCGACAGCAGCACGGCGTTGCCGTCGCCGCCGCGCAGCGTCAGGCGGCGGGGAATCGGCAGAGCAGCAGCATCCCATTCTTTTTCACCCGTTTTGATGCGGTAGCTCAGTGTAATGTACACAGGCTGCAGCGGGCAGCCTCCCACATTCTCCACATAGCCTTGCAGCGTAGTCGGCTCGCAGGGATCGTCATAACTATAGTCGTCTTCCTCACGGGCGCAGTAGTAGGCAGAGGACGGATCCAGAGATACTTTCATCTGCGGGCGGACATCCAGCTTTTTCTGCTGATGTTCTGCCAGCATACGCACAAACTCATGACGGTCCTGCTCGGCGGGGGCACGCTGCAGCAAACTGCATCGCTCCTGCTCCTGCATCAGATACTGCTCGTCCTCGTCATAAAAGTCCTTGCCGGATTCCCGGATCGGCTTGACCTTTAAATACTCCTGCAGGCAGGTAAGCGAAGCCTGGCGGTAGGCTAAATAGCGGTCTTCCTGCCTGGCCTTGTTCTTGTCTTCGTCCGGATTGGTTGTAGGCGGGCAGTTTTGCAGCACTGTGAACAGGTTGGCTTCCTGCAGTTGGATGCGCAGCGCCTGCAGGTCATCGTAGGCCGTTGCCCGGACTGCGCAGATCAGAGCACGGGAGAAATTCTCCAACTTCATGGTGGGCAGGTTGTTTTTGGCCGCATCCACCAGGCAGCGGACAATACTGGCTGCCGAAGGCTCCGGCTCCGCGGCCAGCAGCTCTGCACCGGCCAGATAGATCAGGGAAAGGGTCTTTTCCTTTGCCACAGCCTTTTTGAAGTCGGCCGTCTCGCTTTCCGAGGAGAACAGCTCCATCACCCGCTGGCAGCACTGGTCGACCCGCATGCCGCGGTCGTCCGATGTCAGCACAGCCGTGTTGTCAACCGTCTCGCGGTCCGATTCAACAGGCTTTTCTTCTGTTGCGGGGGTGTTTGCCTCAGAGGCCGCTTCATTTTCTTCCGGCTTGCGGGCATCGCGGCAAACGTCCTTCGGGTCGGCAAACACATAATTCGTGCTGCTGCGGGTAAGCATAAGCCGGACGCGGGCGCGAATCAGGTAAATGCGGGAAGGTTCCTCGGCGGGGAGGTGGAAATAGCGGGACTCATCGTTCGGGGTATTGTGGTCATACTCGATGCCAAGTTTTCTGACGATCTCACACAGGTCCGGGTCCCATTTGATGCGGTGGCTTCGCTGCGGGGTATGCATACTTTCCAGCAGCACCCCCTTGATCGCATCCAGGTACTGTGCACCCTTAGCGGTGGCGCACAGCTTTTCTATGCAGGGATCGATCAACTCAGGCTTGGGCAGCAGAATGGCCACAAGTACCTGCACGGCAGCAACCTGTTCACGGCGCATCAGGGGATAGTACATTTTGGCCAGATCCCGTGTACGGTCACAAAACAGGAACAGATAGGCGATCATATTGACGAATTTATCCGGGGTTGTGTTCAACAGCTGTTTTTGGGCCTGGTCCGGGTGACCCAGCAGCTGCGCCCAGGCGTAGATGATCCGGTTGGCAAGGCTGACGGCATTGTCCGAGAAATATCTTTTCCCGTTGCGGACCGTATCGGTATAGGTCTTGCTCCACTGGGTGATCTTCTCAGGCTCCACATCATATGCGCGGATTGCAAACTGAATGGCCGCGTGAAGGGTCGATGGATTGATTGTGCTGGTGTAGTCGTTATAGAGCGTCATTGCCTTGATGTAAAAGGCGGAATGGCCGGCATTGGTAGTGTGGGAGAACTGTTCCCGCCATGTCGCGCAGGTGGAGGGGGCACCCATCATTTCCAGGGCCCGGCTGCGGAACTCCGCCTGCTCTTTGGTACAGCCTGCTTTATGTTGTCCCAGCGCACAGCCGAAGAACTGCGTTTCCTGCATGGGCAAGGCGGCACAGTTTTTGACCCAACGCAGGTCTTCCTCACCGCCCTTGCGCAAATATTCCTCATACCACTGGAACGTATCACGGAAGGAGCGCAGCAGGGGCAGGGTAGCCATGGGGGCAAATACGGCTTTCAGGGCGTCGTTTTTCTCCGGCGTTCCGGCAAGGAGATTCTTGGCCAGCGTGCCGACCAGCTCATGCGGTAGGCTCTGCCAGACGGAGCAGCGCGTCCACTGGTTCGTTGCGTTCGGCGTACTGTTCGCCACGCCCACCAGCGCAAGGCGCAGTTTTTCGGCTTCCTCACCGCCTTGGATCAGGAGGTCAAAGCAGGGCTGCCAATTTCCTGTCGCCAGGGCGCTGTGCAGCTTCGGCGCACTTTTCAGGATGTCGGCATACTGTTTGCGGCAGCGTTCGATCCAGCTATCCTGGAATTTGTTATGGCTGGCAGAGAGGAGGAACCAGTCGACAGGGTCCTGTCCATCCAGAATCGTATGTCCGGGGCAGCGCTGCAGCCAGAGAACGGCATATTCCACATACATGGCGCGGGTGGCGTCCGTATCTCTTGCCTTCACGCGCAGCAAGCAATCTATCATCTGTACGATGCGGTCCCGCTTGTTCGGGTCATCACGGTGGCAGGCTGCATAAAATTCAATGCTCATCAGGAATGCATCGGAGCGGAATTCCTTTGTGGCAAAGCGCAGCAGCACACGATGTGCCAAGGCCTCGTCTTCCGGCGATTCAATCATTTTGCGGCAGAAATACTCGCCAAAATGCCGCCAGTTCCAGTCGAAGGCATCCGGCAGGATCAGGTTGTATACGTCCTGTTCTTCCTGTTCGGTGCAGCGGCGCGGCACGGCAAAACAGTCCTCATACAGTTCGCGCATCAGGCTGGGCAGTCGGAGCTGTGCGCCCGCTGCTTCGTCGGGGTCTTTCATCTTGGCCAGCATTTGCGGGCCAATAAACTGCATCAGCGTATAGGTGGCAGGGTCGGTGCCCAACCGGGCCAGGAACGCACAGCCCTCCATCGGAAGTTTCTCGGTAATAATGGGGTACTGCACGGCGAACACGTCGTAGTACAGGTTCAACGCCTGACCGCCTACACAGAACGACACATAGCGGATCGTCTGCACCACAGTCCAGGATTCGGTTGCCAGATAGCTCTGCGCAATCGCCGGGTAGAGCTTGCGCAGCGTCTGCTGCAGCTGCTGGCGGTCCATCTCTGCAAAGACGTTTTTGTCGCACATCTCCTGTAGGTTATCACTGTACTGCATCCGCTCGGCCAGTTCCGAAGACTGGTTGAAGCGATGCACCAGTCCTCGCAGGAAGAACATATACTCGCCCTCCTGCCAGAACAGCCGCAAGGCGGTTTGCCAGGTCTGGGCGTCATCCACGGCAGCACAGTAGAAAGCCTGTGCCCGTGCATGGGGAGTTGCCTGGGTGCGCTGCAGCAGACTCCAGGCTGCATTTTTTCGGCTGCTGTTCGTCAGGATAGCCCAGACCAGTACGTTCTGTGCCTCCGTGGAGACTGCGGCATTCTGATCCAACTGAAGCATCAGCTCCGACACCTGGTCGGAGAAATCAAAGCTGACATAGGCGGCTGCCACGGCGCTCCATCTTTTCAGGAATTTGCTGACGCTTTCCGAGTCACTCTCGGCGGCCTGCTGGAGCCAGTACAGCATGGGAGGCTCCTTGGCCGCCGCATCTGCAAGGCTGCCGCGGGTAAGAATATCAGCCGAAGCAAGACAATCGCTGCGGCAAAGCACCTGCAGATACATCGAAGCAGCAGCCTTATCCCCGGCTTGCAGTGCATCGGCGCGCAGCTTCGTCAGGGTCTTATACTGTTCTGCCGGGGTGGAAGATGCTGCCGGTTTTTCCTGTGCAGGAACAGGGGGCATTTCCTCCTGCTCCTGCGCAGTTTGCGGTTCGGCTTCCTGGGCAGGTTCCGGAGCTGCGGGCTGCGGGGTTTCCGGCCGGTCGGCCTGTACCGGGGCCGGGGGTTCGGTTTCCGGTGCAGCATGGGCGGGGATAGTTTCGGCTTCTTCCTGCTCCGGCAGCGGGCTGCTGTCCGCTTTCAGACCGTATTTGCCAAGTTCCGGGTATTTGTTCAGCAGCAGAGCGCACTGATCCGGGTACTCTTTCACGGCCCAATTGGTAAGGGCAATCTTTCCCTTTTCGGGGAAGTTTTCCGGGATTGGGATCAGCACATCTTCCCGGAACAGCCAGTCGACAGCGGCGTCGGGGGTGTGGCCGCCGTTCAGCCGCTGGATCACATACAGCCAGCCAATATAGCTCAGCTGGGTCGCTGCGGCAGGCAATTCACACCGTTGCAGCATCGGCACAAGCTGCCCGACCCAAACACCGGTGGCATCGCAAATAGGCTCTGCCGTTCCCGAAAGGAATGCGTCACGCAGCATCCCGCGGAACCAGGTGATGGCCCGGGCACAAGCTGCATAATCCGCCTGTGCCAGTTCCAGCAGGATCATCATGTCCAACGCCTGCTGGCCGTTTTCCGCTGCGTGGGGCAGTGAGGTGACCAGTGTTTCCGGAATCGCCTTTGCTCCCTGCGGCAGCAGTACTTCCGTTACATCGCGCAGATGGTTCGGGTTCATGCGGTAACATTCTTCTGCCAGGACGCCTAAGGCATGGGCTAACTGCGGCAGATAGGCCTGCGTGTTCAGGGCGGACAGCGTTTCTTTCATCTGCTCACGGTTGGGGCCTTTGCTAAGTACAAAAGGATTGATTGCCCCCGCCCACAAGGCGGAGAAATTATCGATCTCATGCCCGGTATAGATACGGACACGAAGGGTCTCGCAGACATCGCGCAGGCCCATATTCTTCGGGTTGCAGATCACCGCAGTCGGCAGGGTGCGGCAGGCGTCGTACAGCTTGCAATATCTGGTGTAGTCCTTGATGGCATACAAGGTGCGGAAATACCACAGGGACGTCGTGCTGTGCATCTGTGCCATCATTTCTTCGTCCGTTGGCAGATACTCAGCCGCTTCTGTCAGGCGCTGCTCTTTGCAAAGCATCGCAAACAGCACGGCGGTCAACTGCTTTTTGCGGGACTCGTTCGTCTCTTTCTGGATGGCTTTACGCAGGCAGCGCTCGGCCTGGCCGTTTGCGTTGCCCTGCACATAGTACACACGCTCGTACTGCTGCATCGGGGCATTGCCGCTGGGATAGTTGTTGACCTTGGGCAGATTGGTGCAGATCATCTTGACCGTGGCCTTATCGTAGCCCATCTGTTCCAGCTGATCCGGGCGGGAGACATAGTCCATCATGCGGCGGTCCATCGAGAGGAGCATCTGCTCAAACTCATTGGCACGGCGCTTTTTCATCTGGCTGTTGCAATGCTGGATCAGCGTTTCGTAGCGGTTTTTGTCCGTCTGCTCAGCAATCTCAATGATCTTCGTCAGCAGTCCCGCATCGGTGCAGGCGGTCCAGCAGGTATCGGCTACCGCCAGCACTTCCTCGTTCTGACCGCTGCGCAGCAACGCGCCCAGATACAGCTGGGTATAGCGCAGGCTGCTGTCATACGTCTGCCGGTGGGGCGCAATGCAAACGCGGTACAGCTGGATATACTCGGCATCCCGCTTGCCGATGGGCTGCCCGTTGGCATTGTTACCGGTGCTGCCCTGCATGTGCATGGCAAGGCGGCCAACCGCCTTGTCCGGGGAGGTCAGCAGTTCTTCCCACAGATAATACTCGCTCAGGTAATGGATGTTCTCCTGTGCTACCGCCAACCGTGCACCGCGTTCAAGCTCATAGGTATCCGCATTGATGCGGGGCATACGGTCCGCGATCTTGGCGGCCTGTTCCTCGGTATAGCCCTGCTTGCAAAGCATTTCCACGCAGTTTGCGCCGCGGTAGGGACGCAGTGCGTTCTCATCATACTTGCCCAGTAGCAGCCGCTCAAAGGGGGTGCGGACATCCTGGTCCGGGTAAGCATTTACATGGACCGCCGCTTCTGCAATAAGGACGGTTTCTTCCGATTTTTCTTCACGGTAGTTCTTTGCCAGTTCCCCCAGCGCTGGGTAAAGGGCCTTTTGGTGCAGCACCACAGGGTTAGCTGCTGCCAGTGCCAGCAGTTCCTCGTTTTTTCCGCTGTTCTGCAAAGCCAGCGCATAACCGCGAAGCATCGTGATCTCGCCCTGCACCTC
>OIVQ01000371.1_pt1 | contig 12436 bp, 13 predicted proteins | sample 1587271 | NCBI WGS metagenome assembly OIVQ01 (sample SAMN02675044, study PRJEB24791) | human gut metagenome, SKBSTL002 | isolation source: stool | host: Homo sapiens | place: USA
TTAATTCACAGTTACTATCTGTTCTTCACTTTCAAGAGGAATTGGAACGTCAATGCTGGTTGCAGGGAGGCAGACGACAGACTGCTCCGGCACAACGCATGCTGGATTTTACCCGCAAGAAATTGAGTTACGATCTGCCCGAGTCATCCTATAGTCCGGGATTGATTTCGTCTCCACTTCATTTCTGGATGCCATCATTTATTAATAAAAGGCTATCTCTTGGTTTCCAACAATTCGGACGAAGCAGTCACGGGTTCCTGACTAATGAGGCAGTAATGATTGGTGTGGAGACACGAACTTCTTCTCCCGTTCGTATCATACGCGATAAGGATACTCTGCAACATGTCACCGTTCGCGGATTATTTCCTTGCGGAGAAGGCGCAGGCTATGCCGGAGGAATTGTGTCTGCCGGGGTGGACGGCGAACGATGTGCAGAAGCAGTAGCCAACTATTTCAATCATTAATTAAAACTAGACTAAAATGAATTATCAACCCGAAATAGCAATTATAGAAGCAAACACATTGACCTCTCTCGGTCTGAAGGGAATCTTGGAGGAAATGATTCCTATGGCAACCATACGGACTTTCCATCACTTCAGCGAACTGATGGACGATACTCCGGATATGTATGCCCACTATTTCATTTCCGCACAGATTTACGTGGAGCACAACGCTTTCTTTCTCCCCCGGAAACGAAAAACGATTGTATTGGCAAGCGACAGTCCGCAAACCTGACATCCTGCTCCTTCGTCCGCTTTTGGCTCCCCTTGGGGTGCTTTCCGGCACGGAGGAGCTTTTTGTTTTCATAACGCCGCAGCATGAGGGCGTCCATATTGTCGGCGGTGTACTCCAGACCATTCTGGTTCAGCACTCGTGCGCACTTGGCAAGACACATACTCGCCAGCCCGTAGTCCTGCGTCACAACCGCATCTCCCGGTTTTACCCGGTTGACGAGAGCAAAATCCACGCTGTCCGCTCCTTTGTCGAACACCAGCGTCTGCGCACCTTCTCGCTCGATTTGGTGAGAGGTGTCGCACAGGATGATGACCGGAACGCCAAACCGCTTTGCAATCTGCAACGTCAGATTAACGACTGGGCAGCCGTCGGCATCGATCAAAATATTCATCGACTTTCCTCCATCACCCACTGAAAGGCTTTCGCCGTGCGCAGGTCAGCGTCTTTGAAATGCCCGCCGCTGTTCCATTCAAGGGTGCAGTCTACTCCACGCGCTGTAAGCTGGCTGTGCAGGGTGCGGATATTATCACCTACCGCAGCCATGACAGCGTTTTTCGTGCGCTCTTCCTTGTCGCCAAGGCTCAGATAAACGCGCTGTGCCTGTATTGGGTGCTGCTGTTCAAACTCCATCCAGCCCGGAAACCAAACAGAGGGCGAGGCGGCAGCGATACCGTAGAACAGATCAGTCTGGGTGGATGCCCACAACGCAAACAGTCCGGCCAGTGAGTAGCCACCCAGAATGATTTTGACGTTTTCCGGGAGAGGAAACTGTTGCTTCAGTGTGGGAACGACCTGTTCTGTCAGAAAGCACAGGGTTTCCGCAGCATTGCCGCCGAAGCCTTGTTTTCCCCACACTGCAGGAGACTTCCACGGAGAAAGTGCATCGTTCCAGCTTTCCACCGGAATGGCCGCAAACAGAAAGTGGTGCGCACTCTGTGCAATAGCGGTAACCTCACTTTCCCTGCTTTGCAGCTCATGTTCGCCGGTCATTTGGAGCAGTAGGTATTCTGCATGGGGCTCGCCGTAAATGCGGCAAGGTTTGTTCCCAATTTGCATTGTCTGTGCGGTCACTGCGGCATCCTCCCGAAAAAACTTTGATAAGCCCAGTATAGCAACCGAAAAATCATTTTGCAATTCAAAAGGCTTTCATAGCCGTGGCAAGCAGTGTCTTCGTACTGTGGAATCCCCTCGTTGGCACAAAGATACTGCCCCTCTTCGCTCAAGTGGGCGATTTCTTTTTCAGGGAGCAGTTCGTTCACAGCTCACTTCAGCTTGCTCAGGTAGCGGTAGATGGTGGCCTCCGAGGAGCCCAGCTGGGCGGCGACCTCGCTGACGGCACCCTTCATATAAAAGATGCCCGCATGGTGCAAGGACTCCACGATGCGGATCTTTTCTTCCATGGTCAGCCGGTCGGGCGGTAGCCCGGCGCTGCCGGTCACCTCGGCAATGGCGTTGTGCACGGCGTCCGGCAGGGAACTGACAAAGTTCTCCACCCCGATGCCGGTGGAGGAGGGCTCGGTGTGCGCCCCGCAGAGGGCAAGCAGCTCCTGCGCGATGCGGCTGTACTTGCCGGCATCAAAGTTGATGCAGAGCATCCCGATGAGCTGGCCGTTGTCCTTGATGAACATGGTGGAGGAGCGCAGACGCCCCTTAGCCTGCGAAGCGCCCTGATAGCCCGCCAGATAATCCTGCTTTTCATACATCCGCTCCTGAATGAAGCGCAGCGCCATGTTGGAAAGGGGCGCACCCTCGGTGCGTCCGCTGATGTGGTTGTTGACGATGGCAACAATGGTGCCGTCCTCACTGGTAAGGTCGTGCAGCACCACCTCGTAGTCCGGGCCCAGCGCCTCCCCCAGAAAAGATACCACTACGCGATAAGGCTCAAGTCTTGCATCCATCCCGTTCACCTCTTTTGTACTGCTGGAGCGTGTGAGAAAAATTCTCATGCGTGTTCTATTGCTATCATAGCAGAAATGACAGTTTTTTACAATAAGAAGGTGCGCTGTATCCATTGTTTCGTCAAAGTGATGACATTTATCGGGACTTTTTGTCATGCGCGACAATTTATTCTCATGGTAAGAAAATATTATTGACAAAACATTCTCACTGCGTTAGGATAGTGTCAGCAAGGGGAGAACAGCCCTCCCCGATAAATGGAAAAGGAGAAAATCGGATGAAACAGGTGATCGTTACCCCCAATGCTCCCGCTGCCATCGGCCCCTATTCGCAGGGCATCGCTGCGGGGCAGACCGTCTATGTGTCCGGGCAGCTGCCCATCGATCCGGCCACCGGCCTGATCCCGGAAGGCATCGCCGCCCAGACTGCACAGTCCCTCAAGAACATCCAGGCCATTCTGGCACAGCAGGAGATGACGCTGGCCAATGTGGTCAAGACCACGGTGTTTCTGGCGGACATCAACGATTTTGCAGAGATGAACAAGGTGTACGGTGAGTACTTTGCGCAGCCCTACCCCGCGCGCAGCGCGGTGCAGGTGGGCAAGCTGCCCAAGGACGCTCCGCTGGAGATCGAGTGCATTGCTGTAAAGTAAGTTCCCCCGCACGGGAAGAAAAGAAACGGTGAACCAAATGGATAAACAGATGTTCGTTCGCATCCTGAACAGTGAGATGGAGCTGGCCACCGGCTGTACGGAGCCCGGCGCAGTCGCTCTCACCGCCGCAGAGGCGGGCGCAGCACTCCGCAAGGCGGGCGGCACACGGGTAGAGGCTGTGACCGTCCGCGCCAGCATCAACATTATCAAAAACGCCATGTCGGCAGGCATTCCGGGCACCTCGTATCAGGGCATGGATTACGCCGCCGCCATTGGTGCCGTAGGCGGCGACCCTGTCCACCTGCTGGAGGTCATGAACTATGTGCCCCGGGAGCAGATGGAGGAAGCCGCAGCCCTTGTCAAGGCAGGCAAGGTCAAGGTAGAGGTGGCACAGGTGCCGCAGAAGCTCTACGTTGAAGTACTTGTCACTTCTGACGGCCACACCGGACGCGCGGTGGTGCGGGATTTGCACACCAACGTGGTGCTGGTGGAGCAGGACGGCGTGGCGACGCTGGACAAGCAGCACGCCGATCCCGCCGCAGCAGGGGACAGCGATGTGGTGACCCCGGAGCAGATCGCAGAATTTCTGACCGTCCGCTCCATCTGGGATTACTGCACTGAAGAGCTGGACCCCATGCACGATCCCATCGACATCATCCGCAGCGCCGTACAGGTGAACACGACTATCAGCAACGAGGGTCTTTCCAAGGAATACGGCCTTGCCATTGGCCGCAATCTGGAACTGAACTGCCGCAAGGGGCTGATGACCCGCGACCTGACCACCAACGCCATGGTCATTGCTTCTGCCGGTGCGGATGCCCGCATGGCAGGCGCGCCGGTCTCGGTGGTGGCAAACTCCGGCAGCGGCAATCAGGGCATTACGGCTACCATGCCTGTTGTGGCAACTGCCCGCTGGCTGGACATCGACGAGGAGAAGATGCTCCGCGCCGTGACCCTTTCCAACCTGATCGCGATCCGCATCAAGGCCAAGTTTGGCCGCCTGAGCAACCTTTGCGGCGCTACCGTTGCTGCCACCGGCGCAGCCTGCGGCATTGCCTATCTGCTGGGCGGCGGCTACCACGAGGTATGCTGCACCATCCAGAACATGGTGGGCAACGTCACCGGCATGGTATGCGACGGCGCAAAGGCCGACTGCGCACTGAAAATCTCCACCTGCGTCAACGCCGCCTGTCAGGCAGCTGCCATGGGTGTGCGCGGTGTGCGGGTGCAGAGCACCGACGGCATCGTGGAGCACAATGTGGAATATACGCTGGACAACTTTGCCACCCTGAGCACCCACGGCACCAGCGACAGCGTGATCCTTGATCTGATGCTGAACAAACACCTCCCGGAGACGGAATAAGTCTCCCCACCCAGCCCCTTTCCGGGGAAAAAGAAAGAGGTACTAAAGTTATGAAAAAGCTATTCAATAGTCTGCCCTTCCGGCTTTTGCTGGGCATTTTTGTTGGTATCATCCTTGGCCAGCTGTTCAACGAGAGCACCATGGGCGTTGTGGTGACCCTGCAGTACATCATGGGTCAGCTCATCACCTTCTGTGTGCCGCTGATCATCATCGGCTTCATTGCCCCGTCCATTACAAAGCTTGGCAAAAACGCTTCCCGCCTGCTGGCAGTGGCCATTGTCATCGCCTATGTGTCCTCTGTCTGCGCAGCCTTCATGAGCATGGGCGCCGGCTACGGTCTGATCCCTCACCTGTCCATCGACAACAACGTTGCCGGTCTGCGCGAGCTGCCGGGCGTCGTCTTTGAGCTGAACATTCCCCAGATCATGAGCGTCATGAGCGCTCTGGTGCTGAGCGTTCTGGTGGGTCTGGCTGCTACCTGGACCAACAGCAAGCTGACCTGCGACTTTTTGGCCGAGTTCCAGAACATCGTGCTGGACATCGTGAGCAAGGTCATCATCCCCGTTCTGCCCTTCTACATTGCCGCCACCTTCTGCGGCCTGAGCTACGAGGGCACCATCACCCATCAGCTGCCCGCCTTCCTGCAGATCATCGTCATCGTTATGGCCGGTCACTACATCTGGCTGGCTGTGCTGTACCTGCTGGCCGGTGCTTACTCCGGCAAGAATCCTTGGGAAGTGCTGCGTCACTACGGCCCCGCTTACCTGACCGCTGTCGGCACCATGTCCAGTGCCGCTACGCTGGGTGTGGCGCTGGAGTGCGCCCGCAAGAGCAAGGTGCTGCGTAAGGACATGGTCAGCTTCGGCATCCCCCTGTTTGCAAACATCCACCTGTGCGGCTCTGTGCTGACTGAGGTGTTCTTCTGCATGACCGTTTCCAAGATCCTGTACGGCAAGCTGCCCAGTGTTGGCACCATGATCCTGTTCTGCCTGCTGCTCGGCATCTTCGCTATCGGCGCACCCGGCGTGCCCGGCGGCACTGTCATGGCTTCTCTGGGCCTGATCACCGGTGTCCTGATGTTCGACAACGCCGGTACCGCTCTGATGCTGGCCATCTTCGCCCTGCAGGACAGTTTCGGCACCGCCTGCAACGTGACCGGTGACGGCGCTCTGACCCTGATGCTGACCGGCTACGCCGAGAAGCACGGCATTGCCGATACCGGCGACCTCGAAAGCCCGATCCTGTGATAAAAACCTGCGCACTCCTCCTTAATTACAAGAGACTGTGAACAGACAGTCCCAAAATCTCCGAAAAGCCCCGGCGACCGCATGGCCGCCGGGGCTTTTTGTGCTGCAACCCGGTTTGATATCCGGCGTAATGGGATGAAATTTCTGAAACGCCTTTAAAACCATAAAGTAAAATGCTATACTAGAAGGACATTGGGTGCGCTGAAAATGTGCAGCCTGAAAGGAGCTTTTATGACGCAGCTTTTGATTCGTCTGTTTATACGCCGTCCCAATTCTCCGCAGGACCCCCGCGTCCGTGCCGCCTACGGCAATCTGGCCAGTGTGGTGGGCATGGTGTGCAATATCCTGCTCTGTCTGGGCAAGTTTGTGGTAGGTACCCTGTTCGGCTCTATCGCCATCACTGCCGATGCACTGAACAACCTTTCGGATGCTTCCTCCAATATCGTCAGTCTGGTGGGCTTCAAGCTGGCTGCCAAGGCACCGGATGCCGAGCATCCCTACGGTCATGCCCGCTTTGAGTATCTTGCCGGGCTGGTGGTCAGCGTGACCATTCTGGGCATCGGCTTCTCCCTGCTGAAGGAATCGGTCACCAAGGTGCTGCACCCCACCCCGGTGCAGTTCGGCTGGCTGACCGTGGCGGTGCTGGTGGTGTCCATTCTGGTCAAGCTGTGGATGAGCGGCTTCAACCGCGCCATTGGTCGTATCATTTCCTCCGAGACCCTCATCGCCACCGCCGCCGACAGCCGCAACGACGTGCTGAGCACCGCTGCCGTGCTGGTGGCTGCCATCCTCTGCCGGGTGACCGGCTGGGATGTGCTGGACGGCTTGATGGGCGTGGGTGTGGCGGTGTTCATCCTGATCTCCGGCTGGGGTCTGGTGATGGATACCCTGAGCCCGCTGCTGGGTGAAAGTCCCAGCGAGGATCTTGTGGAGCATATCGAACAGACCGTGATGGGTTATCCCGGCGTGCTGGGCGTACATGACCTGATGGTGCACGACTACGGCCCCGGCCATCAGTTTGCGTCCATCCATGTGGAGCTGCCTGCCGAGCAGGACCCGCTGGAAGCGCACGACCTGATCGACAACATCGAGCGGGACTTTATGAAGCACGACCATCTGATGGTGACCATCCACTATGACCCCATCGTCACCTCGGACGCCGCCGTGGGGGTGCTGCGCAGCCGCCTGACCGAAAAGCTGCGCCAGCTGGACCCGGCGCTCTCGCTGCATGATCTGCGCATCGTGCCGGGCAAGACCCACACCAATGTGCTTTTCGATCTGGTGCTCCCCGCGGGTTATGCCGGGGACAAGGTGGAACTGCTGACCCAGATGGAGCAGTTCATCAAAGAGCAGGATCCCACTTATAACTGCATCATCAAGCTGGAACAAAGCTATACGGCTGCGGCGCATAAATGAGGGGGAGCCGCCCCGCACAGGCTTTGCGATATAAGGAAAGCAGAGGGAAAGTAGTATGCTGAACGAGACCTACCGCGCGATGCTCGGCAATAAGAGCGTCATCCGCGAGACCTTCATGTATGGCAGACAGCGCGCTGCCCAGATCGGCAGCGAGAATGTGTTCGATTATTCACTGGGCAACCCCAGCGTGCCCTGCCCGCCGGAGTTCACCGAGGCCATGCAGACCCTGCTGGCACAGGAAGAGCCGGTAAGCCTGCACGGCTATTGCCCCAGTCAGGGCGACCCGGGCTTCCGCACCGCTGTGGCGGCGCATCTGACCGAGACCTTCGGTCTGCCCTACGCGCAAAAACACATCTTCCCCACCACCGGCGCGGCGGGTGCTATCGCCCACGCCATCCGGGCGGTGACCCAGCCCGGAGACGAGGTGCTGACCTTTGCGCCTTACTTCCCGGAGTACGGCCCCTATGTGGCGGGCACCGGTGCAGTGCTGCGGGTGGTGCCGCCGCAGGCACCCACCTTCCAGCCCAATCTGGATGCCTTTGCACAGATGCTGACCGAAAAGGTCACCTGCGTGCTCATCAACACGCCCAATAACCCCACCGGTGTGGTCTACTCTGCCGATACTCTGACCCGCATGGCGGCGATTCTGACCGAAAAGAGCGCCCAGTACGGCCACAATATCTTCTTGGTCAGTGACGAGCCCTACCGGGACATCGTGTTTGATGGCAAGACCGTGCCTTACCCGGCGGCGTTCTACCCCCACACCCTGACCTGCTTCTCCTACTCCAAGAGCCTGAGCCTGCCCGGCGAGCGTCTGGGCTATGTGGCGGTGCGCCCGGGGTGCGAGGGAGAGGACATCCTTGTGGACATGATGAGCCAGATCTCCCGCTTTACCGGCCATAACTGCCCGCCCAGCATCATCCAGCGGGCGGTCAGTCGCTGCCAGAAGGTGACCAGCGACCTTTCGGTCTACCAGACCAACATGGAACTGTTGTACGAAAAACTCACCGCGCTGGGCTTTGAAGTGGAGCGCCCGGGCGGCACCTTCTATATCTTCCCCAAGGCACTGGAAGAGGACGCCAACGCCTTCTGTCAGAAAGCCCGGGAATTTGATCTGCTGCTGGTGCCCAGCGACAGCTTTGGGGTAAAGGGCTATGTGCGCCTTGCCTATTGCATCGACACCGAAAAGGTAAAGCGCAGCCTGCCCGCCTTTGAAAAGCTGGCAGCCGCCTACCGCAAATAACCGGAACGCCCTGCATGGGGCATAAAATACAAAACCAATAGAGGAAAGGGAACCCTGCTATGGAAAAGATCAAGATGACGACCCCGCTGGTGGAGATGGACGGCGACGAGATGACCCGCATTTTGTGGAAGATGATCAAGGACGAGTTGATCCTCCCCTTTGTGGACCTCAAGACCGAGTACTACGATCTGGGCTTGCCCAACCGCGATGCCACCGCAGATCAGGTGACCATGGATGCCGCCCTCGCCAACAAGAAGTACGGCGTGTCGGTCAAGTGTGCCACCATAACCCCCAACGCACAGCGCGTGGAGGAGTACAAGCTGCATGAGATGTGGAAGAGCCCCAACGGCACCATCCGCGCTGTGCTGGACGGCACCGTGTTCCGCGCACCCATTATGATCGACAGCATCCAGCCGGTGGTCAAGAACTGGAAAAAGCCCATCACCATCGCCCGCCACGCCTACGGCGATGTGTATAAGTGCACCGAGTTCCGCATTCCCGGTGCGGGCAAGGCCGAGCTGGTGTTCACCGGCGCAGACGGCAGCCAGCAGCGTGCCACCGTCTTTGACTTTGAGGGTGCCGGTGTGCTGCAGGGTCAGTACAACAAGGACGATTCCATCCGCAGCTTTGCCCGCAGCTGCTTCAACTATGCACTGGACGTGAAGCAGGATCTGTGGTTTGGCGCAAAGGACACCATCTCCAAGAAGTACGACCACACCTTCAAGGACATCTTCCAGGAGACCTACGACGCCGAGTACAAGGAAAAGTTCGAGGCTGCCGGCATCACCTACTTTTACAGCCTGATTGACGATATCGTGGCGCGCGTTATCCGCAGCGAGGGCGGCTTTGTCTGGGCCTGCAAGAACTACGACGGCGATGTGATGAGCGATATGGTCTCCACCGCCTTTGGCTCACTGGCCATGATGACCAGTGTGCTGGTCAGCCCGGATGGCAAGTACGAGTACGAGGCCGCCCACGGCACCGTCACCCGCCATTATTATAAGTACCTGAAGGGCGAAAAGACCTCTACCAACCCCATGGCTACCATCTTTGCGTGGTCGGGCGCCTTCAAGAAGCGCGGCGAGCTGGATAACCTGCCGGAGCTGGTACACTTTGGCGAGGCACTGGAGGCCGCAAGCCTGCAGACCCTGAACGAGGGCATCATGACCAAAGACCTGTGCGGTCTGGCAGAGGGCATCACTCCCACCGCCGTGGACAGCGAGGGCTTTATCAAGGCCATCCGTGAGCGTCTGGAAGCCAAGCTGGCATAAAACGATTTTCAATATAACATAAAAACCGGAACGATCCACCCGAAAAAGGGAAGATCGTTCCGGTTTATGTTTTGGGCAGGATGTGCGACAAACTGGAATTGTTAATTTGGAACTGGTCCTATAATGCCAAATGCTATTGCATCAATAAAAAGCACGAACGCTATCACACAAACAATTAAAATAATTGCAATGACTTTAATAACAAGTTGTTGATTTTGTCTTAAATTACTCTTACTAACAATCCTTAAGACAAAAATCAAAGCAACGATGATGATAAAAGAAATAATATTATAAAGAACTACTGTTTTCATCTATGTGTCCTCCTTTTTTATATCAATTCCGATTTGTTGGTTACAAATGCAGTGCATTCAGCACTTCATTTACGATGTCCAGTGATACCTGCCCCGGGGCACTGGCCTGCCCGGGGTTGGCAAAGGTCATGGCAGAGCCGAAAGTCTCCCCAGCCAGACGGCTCACCGCGCCCAGCGCCCCCATGCTCATGGTAATGACCGGTGTTTCCGGGTGATGGTCTGCCATCTCAGCGGTGGCGGCCAGCAGCTCCAGCACATCGCTGCGGCACCGGGGCATTACAGCCAGCTTGGGCAGGTCGGCTCCGGCCTGCTGCATCTGCACCATGCGGGAGACGAGCTCTGCCCGGGGCGGGGTCTTGGTAAAATCGTGGCTGGAACACACCACTGCGACTCCGGCGGAGTGTGCCTGCTCCACCAGCTTGGGCAGGTCTGCCCCGGCGGTGAAGAATTCGATGTCCAGCAGGTCGGCGCAGTCGGTATCGAGGATCAGATGCAGAAAGGCAAGGTATTCCGGATGGGAGAGCGCCTGCTCGCCGCCCTCTGCCTTGGTACGGAAGGTCACCAGCAGAAGCTTGTCCCGCAGGGCGACCCGCAGTTTCTGTACGCAGCGGGCGATGGCAGCGGGGGACTGAAAGCCCTCGAACCAGTCTGCCCGCCATTCCACACAATCGGCCGACAACGTTGAAAACTGCGCAGCCTTTTCCAGAATAGCAGCTTCGGTGCGCTCCACAATGGGCAGAATGACCTTGGGGCGGCCCTCCCCGATGCGGCAGCCGCGGATGTTGACACAGGACATGGTGCTTCTCCTTTATATAATAAGTATAACTACATAATACAGGATACTGGAATGACTCCATAATACGTTCTACCCGCCGCCTTGTCAAGAAAAGACGGTTATTATAATAGGAGAAAAACAGGAGCATTTACCCCCGCGCAAAGAAATTGGAAAAAAGATGTCAAAAAGTGTTGACAAGATTGCCGGGGTGTGGTATTATACTTGAGCGCCAAGCGCTGAGACAAAAGAATGACTTCTGAAGCCTCAGCAGGAAGCCCTTGAAAAGAACCAATAGACGCTGAAAAGTTCCGGCTGATACCGAGAAACCTGAAGCGCTCCAAGTTCAGAAAAGTTCAAAAGCTTCTCAAAAAAGTGCTTGACAAAAAACCGCTTCTGTGGTAAAATAATCAAGTCGTCAGCCGCTAAGACTGCGGCGCACAGGACCTTGAAAATTGAACAATATCGAAAGAACTTGTAACGGAACCTATTTTCGTGTTGGAAAAACACGGTAAACAATTCCAAACAAAAGTAATTCACACAGGACGCAAGCGATTGCGTGCTGAGCGAAACAAGATTTAACACTTTTAAGTGATAAATATCATTTATAAAGAGTTTGATCCTGGCTCAGGACGAACGCTGGCGGCGCGCCTAACACATGCAAGTCGAACGAGCGAGAGAGAGCTTGCTTTCTCAAGCGAGTGGCGAACGGGTGAGTAACGCGTGAGGAACCTGCCTCAAAGAGGGGGACAACAGTTGGAAACGACTGCTAATACCGCATAAGCCCACGGCTCGGCATCGAGCAGAGGGAAAAGGAGCAATCCGCTTTGAGATGGCCTCGCGTCCGATTAGCTAGTTGGTGAGGTAATGGCCCACCAAGGCGACGATCGGTAGCCGGACTGAGAGGTTGAACGGCCACATTGGGACTGAGACACGGCCCAGACTCCTACGGGAGGCAGCAGTGGGGAATATTGCACAATGGGGGAAACCCTGATGCAGCGACGCCGCGTGGAGGAAGAAGGTCTTCGGATTGTAAACTCCTGTTGTTGAGGAAGATAATGACGGTACTCAACAAGGAAGTGACGGCTAACTACGTGCCAGCAGCCGCGGTAAAACGTAGGTCACAAGCGTTGTCCGGAATTACTGGGTGTAAAGGGAGCGCAGGCGGGAAGACAAGTTGGAAGTGAAATCCATGGGCTCAACCCATGAACTGCTTTCAAAACTGTTTTTCTTGAGTAGTGCAGAGGTAGGCGGAATTCCCGGTGTAGCGGTGGAATGCGTAGATATCGGGAGGAACACCAGTGGCGAAGGCGGCCTACTGGGCACCAACTGACGCTGAGGCTCGAAAGTGTGGGTAGCAAACAGGATTAGATACCCTGGTAGTCCACACCGTAAACGATGATTACTAGGTGTTGGAGGATTGACCCCTTCAGTGCCGCAGTTAACACAATAAGTAATCCACCTGGGGAGTACGACCGCAAGGTTGAAACTCAAAGGAATTGACGGGGGCCCGCACAAGCAGTGGAGTAT
>OIVQ01000387.1_pt1 | contig 11843 bp, 9 predicted proteins | sample 1587271 | NCBI WGS metagenome assembly OIVQ01 (sample SAMN02675044, study PRJEB24791) | human gut metagenome, SKBSTL002 | isolation source: stool | host: Homo sapiens | place: USA
GGTCGTGGTCAACATTGCAGTTGCTCAGGTCCACCAGCATGATCATGGCAAACATGCCCTGCAGAACGCTCTGGGTCACATCCTCAATGTTGATGTTCAGCTCGCAGCAAAGGGCGGCCACTTTGGCAACAACGCCCACGGTATCGTGTCCGATGACAGTGATAAACGCTTTCATATTCCTTACCCCCATTGTTTCTGGTAAAAACCCCTCAGGCGCTTCGCGCCAGCCCCCCTGGTAGTGGGGCCTCTGGCGTTGCGTGGAGTTTTGCAAGTTCCCCGTTCCACACAAACTGTATCATTCTGCCAAGGCCGCCCCTATTAGGGGAGGTGGCAAAGCCGTCAGGCTTTGACGGAAGGGTTTAATTCCAGTATAGCAGATTTGCCGATTTTTGAACACTCTTTTTGGAAAAAAGAGCAGTTTTCAGGCGGAAAAGACATTCTATACCGCTTTGGTGTAAAAAAACAAGATGCAAAGCGGCGATTCTTGTGCTATACTGAAAAATAACAGCGGGGTGGGTACGCCCATCCGCGCAAAACAAAGGAGAAACGACCATGGAACAGCTTTTGAAGATTCTGGAAGACAATGCGCGGCTGCCCATTGAGGACATTGCCACCATGCTGAATAAATCCCCCGCCGAGGTGGCGGCGATGATCGACCTGGCCCGGGCGCAGGGCATCATCAAGGGCTACAAGACCCTTGTGGACTGGGAAAAGGCCGGGGTGAACCGGGTGGAAGCCGTCATCGAGCTGAACGTCAGCCCCAAGAAGAGCCGCGGCTTTGACGAGATCGCTGCCACAATCGCCGCCTTTGACGAGGTGGAGAGCGTGCTGCTGATGAGCGGCGGGTACGACCTGCAGCTGGTGATCAAGGGACAGACCTTCCAGGAGATCGCCCTGTTTGTGGCAAAGCGGCTTTCGCCGCTGGACGATGTGCTGTCCACCGCCACCCATTTTGTGCTGCGCACCTACAAAAAAGAGGGGCGGCTGTATCAGGATGAAGAAATTGATGAAAGAGAGTGCACGGTGCTGTGATGGATTATGATAAACTGATCGCGCCTGCCGCTGCGGCCATGCGTCCCTCCGGCATCCGCAAATTTTTCGATCTGGCCGCCGAAATGCCTGAGTGCATCAGCCTTGGCGTAGGCGAGCCGGACTTTAAGACCCCATGGGCTGTGCGCGAAGCCGGCATTGAAAGCCTTGAGCATGGCCGCACCCGCTATACCTCCAACGCCGGCTTAAAGGAGCTGCGCGCCGAGATCAGCCGGTATCTGGAGCGGCGCATGAACCTGCGCTACGACCCCATGCGGCAGATCCTTGTGACCGTGGGCGGCAGCGAGGCCATTGATATGTGCATCCGCACGCTGGTGCAGCCCGGGGACGAGGTCATCATCCCGGAGCCCTGCTTTGTGTGCTACGAGCCCATCACCACCCTGTCCGGCGGCGTGCCGGTGCACGTTGCCTGCCGTCAGGAGGACGAGTTCCGTCTGCGTGCCGAGACGCTGAAGGCAGCCATCACCCCCAAGACCAAGCTGGTCATCATGCCTTTCCCCAACAACCCCACCGGTGCAGTGATGGAGCGGGAGGATCTGGAAGCAGTGGCTGAGGTGCTGCGCGGCACCGATATCATGGTGCTGTCTGATGAAATTTACGCAGAGCTGAACTACGGTCTGCGGCCGCACGTTTCCATTGCCACCCTGCCCGGTATGGCAGAGCGCACCATCGTGGTGAACGGCTTCTCCAAGACTTACGCCATGACCGGTTGGCGTCTGGGCTATGCCTGCGGCCCGGCCCCCATCATCCGGATCATGACCAAGATCCACCAGAGTGCTATCATGAGTGCCCCCACCACCAGCCAGTACGCCGCCATCACTGCCCTGAAGGAGTGCGATGGCGAAATCGACCGGATGCGGGACGAGTACAATATGCGCCGCCGCTTGGTGGTGCGCAGCTTCAACGATATGGGTCTGACCTGCTTTGAGCCCCGGGGCGCGTTCTACGCCTTCCCCTGCATCAAGAGCACCGGCATGAGCAGTCAGGAGTTCTGCACAAAGCTTTTGGAGCAAAAGCACGTTGCCATCATCCCCGGCGATGCCTTTGGCGCTTCCGGCGAGGGGTACTGCCGCGTTTCCTATGCTTACAGTGTGGAGCACCTGACCGAGGCACTGAAGCGCATCCGGGAATTTTTGGTGGAAAACAACATCTACCACGGCAACTGAGGAGGAACACAGATGGAACGGCGAGAGCGGAAAAACGCAGTGACCGTGCTGGCCCCGGCCAAGCTCAATCTGGCACTGGATGTAGTGGGCTTGCTGCCCAACGGCTACCACGCGCTGGACATGACCATGCAGACCATCACCCTGTACGAGCGGGTGATGCTGCGCCGCAGCGCCGGGCTCAGTCTGCGTCTGCCGGGCAGCCTTGTGCAGCCCAACGATAAAAATACTGCCATCAAGGCGGCGCTGGCGTTCTTCCACTACACCGGCCTGCTGGCGGGGGTGGATATCACCATCTACAAAAATACCCCGGTGCGGGCGGGCATGGCAGGCGGCAGCGCAGACGCAGCCGCCGTGCTGGTGGGTCTGAATGCCCTGTACGGTGCAAAGCTTTCCATGAGCGAGTTGTGCGCGCTGGGCGCAGGCATCGGTGCGGACGTGCCCTTTGCCCTGATGGGCGGCACCTGCCGGGTGCAGGGCGTGGGCGACCTGCTCAAGGCGCTGCCCCCTGTGCCGGACTGCTGGTTCACGGTGGTGATGCCGGACTACGGCGTGTCCACCCCGGAGGCCTTTGCCGCCTACGATACCGTGGGCAGCAGCACCCACCCGGACTGTGAGGCGCAGGAAAAGGCTATCCGCGCCGGAGACTTGGACGCCGTATGTGCTGCCGCCGGGAATGCACTGGAAGAGTGCAGCGGTGCAAAAGACAACGAGGCGATCAAAGCCCTGCTCCGGGCCCACGGCGCTGTCACCGCCCTGATGACCGGCAGCGGCGCGGCGGTGTTCGGCGTGTTCCGGGACGAAGCTGCCGCCAGAGCTGCCGCAGCGGCAGCAAAGCGGCAGTGGCCGCAGGTCTACGTTGCGCAGCCCGACCGCGGCGGTGCACGGGTGATTCGCTAAAAAAAGTATAAACCTCCTTCCCGCAGGGCATACTGGCCCCAAAGGAAGGAGGTCTTTTTTGTGCAGACCTTTTACAAAATCTGCCTGCTGCTGCTCATTGTGGGCGGTGTGAACTGGGGGCTCGTGGGGCTTTTTCAGTTCGACCTTGTGGGCTGGCTGCTGGGCGGCAGCACCTCGGTGTGGTCCCGCATCGTGTTTGCGCTGGTGGGCTTGGCTGCCCTTGGCTGCATTCCGGAACTGTTCAGCGAAGAACCGGAGGAAGAATAACAAAACGGCTGCTGCACTTTGCGTGCAGCAGCCGTTTGCGCGTTGCAGCGCTTCCGGTAAAAAAGCAAACCGGGAAAATCCGCAGATTTCCCGGCTTGAAAATATAAAATATTTTTCTGCGTGGTTTACTGGTCGTTATCCACATCGTCCCAGCCAATGAGGTCGGGCAGGGTCAGTGTTTCGTCCGAGCAGTGGTGGCTTGCGCGGCGCTGGTCGGCAGCCTTGGTGTGCACTACCTCGCGGGCAAGCTCCCGGATGGCAATGCAGTCCTCCGGCAGGTCGGTCTGGCTGCGGCCGGAGTGGGTGAACAGGATCTTGCCCTCGTGGCCCACGATCAAGGTCATGGGCAAAATCTGCGGGGCATTGCGGTCGTAGTGATAACCGGCATCCCGGGCACTTTTGTAGATGCGTTGGGCAGAAAAGCTCCAGCTCAAAAGTCCGCGTGCCTGCTCCACCCCCAGATAGCTGTACAGCACACCCGGCGCATCGCAGATGATGGGGAAGGGAAACTCTTTCCCCTGTGTAGCCTCGGCCACTGCGCGGGGGGCTGAGCGCACCACGCAGGCCAGCCGCACACCCCGCAGCCGCGGCAGGGTCTTTAAGTAGCGGGTCAGGTATTCCCGGGTGACCGGGTGGTCGAACCCGGGCAGAAAGATCATGCACAGAGGCTCGGTGCCCGCACACAGGGCGTAAAAATCGTTGCCCGGGGTGGTGGGGGTGTCAAAGGTGAACCGGGGAATGGAAGTACCAACCAGATGCTCAGAGCTCATGCCGCAATTGCACATCCTTTCAAATGGTGATAAAAAAATCCACAGCCGTGCCCTGTGTTTGCAGGGGCACAAGCGGTGGATTGGATTACTATAAAGATCCCGCCCGGTCGTCTGCGGTCAATCAAACCTACCCTTACGGACAGGTGGGTGCCCTGTCTCCGGAATCACGCTTCCTCATCGAGCCTCCATGGTCGACCCATGGCGGGGAGGTCTGCAATCCACCGGAGAACTCCGGGCTCCCGTTGAATGATTAGTAGGATCATATAAACCGCAACAAATCGAGCCGGGCAGGAAGTCTTGCACGGGTCAATCCGTCAAAGGACTTACTCGATATCGTAGTCCTCGCTCAGACGCTGCTCGAACAGCTTGCTGACTTCCATCAGCACCTCGTCATCCTCTACAACGTCCAGATATTCGCCTTCGTCGTCCTCCCCGACACTCAGGATCACCAGCTGGGCGTCCTCGTTCAGGTCCTCTTCGTTCTCGGCGTATTCCACAACAGCCAGATAATGCACGCCCTTGTGGTCCAGCGCATCGATCACCTCAAAAGTGACCTCGTTGCCGTCCTCGTCCTCAAGGGTCATCAGGTCGGGCTGATATTCTTCTTCCGCATTGGGGTTCTTGATCTCGTCAGACATAATACGCTCCTGTATTGCTTTAAGCCAAAAAGCAGTTGATGCAGCGGGCTGCGTCCCGCTTGGTCTGCTTATAGTGTAGCGTGTTTTGCGCAGTTCGTCAAGATGCTTTTTCGCACAGAAATCATTGGATAAATTTTCACGCAATTTCCTCTCGCACTGCCGCGCAGAATATGGTATACTACTGGTTAAAGCTTTTGCGCTGCGCTGTGCAGCGTTGTAGTACAATATATGGAACAGGGAGCGGGAGTATGTTGAAAAAATTAGGGGCGGTCTGTCTTGCGGCGGTGCTGCTGCTTACCGGCTGCACGCTGCGGCCGCAGGAAAACGGCAGCAAGGTCCAGAGCATCAGCCGCCCGGCAGTGGAATCGGCCGAGCTGCAGTTCACCCACCCGGCAGCAGGGGACACGGTTGCGGTGTTCGATACCTCTGCGGGTGTTTTCCGTGCGGTGCTCTTCCCGGAAAAGGCCCCGCAGGCCTGCGATAACTTTATCGGCCTTGTGCAGCAGGGCTATTATAACGGCCTTACCGTGAGCCGGGTGGAGAACCAGTTCGTGGTGGAAGCCGGGCAGGGCGCAGACGGCAAGGGTTCTACTATCTGGAAGGGCAGCCGCTACCCGGTGGAAGCATCGGACAGCCTGCACCACTACGCCGGGGCGCTGTGCATGGGCGTGGATGCCTCCGGCGCGTGCGCCAGCGTGTTCTATGTGGTGGAATCGCTGCCGGGAGAACAGTCGGTAACGCAGGAACTGGTGGACCAGATGAACGCCGCCGGTTACCGCGCCGAGGTGGTGGCAGCCTACCAGACCGCGGGCGGCGCACCCTATCTGGACTACACCGACACCGTATTCGGGCAGGTGTACGAGGGCATGGACATCGTGGACACCATCGCCCAGATCGCCGTGGACGAAAACCAGAAGCCTACCACCGATATCACCATCAACAGCGTGAGCATCGAGACCTATCAGGGATAAATAGTAAAGTCAAAAAAATGATGCCTGTGCGTGAGCACAGGCATCATTTTTTATATTTCCCCGGGGTGCTCCTTGCGCCATGCAAGGTAGTCCTCTAAAATCACCGTGGCACTGACCGAATCCAGAATCTCCTTGCGGCGGCTGCCGTAGGTGCCGCTTTCGTCCAGAAGGTCGGCGGCGGCGCAGGTGGTCTGGCGCTCGTCCCACATCCGCACCGGCAGGCCGCTCCAAAGTTCCACGGTCTTTGCCAGCTTGCGGCTCTTGGCGGCGCGCTCGCCCTCGGTGCCGTCCATATTCAGCGGCAGACCGATCAGAATCATCTCGGCTTCGATCTCCTTGGCTACCTCGCAGACCCGGGCGGCAACCTTGTTGCGCGCCTTTAAGGTAATCTGGGGCGTGATGGCGGTGGTAAGAAACTCGGTGCGGTCGCAGGTGGCAAGGCCGGTGCGGCTGTCCCCGTAGTCAACGGCTAAAATCTTCATACAAAGTCCCTTTCCGGTGTGCAGAGTGTTTTTTTTCAGTGTACCACAGCGGCGGCGGGATTGCAAAGAAAAGCGGTGGTTTTATCTCCGTTTTCGTGTTACAATAAAGGCAAAAATCAATGAGCGGGAGGAGACCGAAATGCTGAAACTGGTTCTGGGCACTTCCGGCAGCGGCAAAACCACCCTGCTGTATGCCCGCATCCGCGCCCGCGCCGAGGCGGGGAAACGCAGCATCCTGCTGGTGCCGGAGCAGTTTACCTCCAGCACCGAAGCACGCATCTACCGGGAGCTGGGCGATGCCCTTTCCGGCATGGTGGAAAGCTATTCCTTTACCAGTCTGGCCGAGCATATCCTTGCGGTAGAGGGCGGCGCGGCGGTGCAGACCCTGACCGATGCCGGGCGGGCGGTGCTGGTGCGCCGTGCGCTGGAGGAATTGCAGGATAACGTGCACTACTACTACCGCCACCGGCGCAGCGCAGCTTTTTGCCAGATGGCGGCAGAGACCATCGACGAGCTGAAAAGCGCCGGACTTTCCGGGCAGCAGTTGCAGGAGCTTGCCTGGGACTGCGGCACCGAGAGCGCAAAGCTGGGTGAGCTGGCACTCATCTTTCAGGGCTACGAAAGCCTGCTGGCGGGCACCGGCATGGACCCCGCTGACCGTCTGGAGCTGGCGGCAGACCGGCTGGAAGCTGCGCTTGCCCGGGACGAACTGCCGGACTTTCTGCGTGAGCGCGAGGTGTTCATTGATGAGTTCGACACCTTCAACGCGCCCAAAAAGCGGCTGATGGGTGCCATGCTGGCTGCACTGCCCGCTGTAACGGTGGCGCTGTGCGAGGACGGCGCACCCATGCAGCCCGGGGACCTGGAACTGTTCTCCGGTGCAAAGCAGGTGGCGGCGCAGCTGCGCCAGCTGGCACGCAAAAACGGCGCACAGGTGGCTGCGCCGGAGCTGCTGCGGCGGGATCTGCGCCATAAGGATGCCCCGGGGCTTGCTGCCTTGACTGAGCTGCTGGAGACCGGCAGCTGCACCCCGCCGGAAAGCGCCCCGGAGCTGCGGCTGTTTGCCGCCGCCAGCCGGGAGGAGGAAGCACGCTGTGCCGCAGCCGCCATCCGCCGCCTGATGCGGCAGGGTGTGCGCTGCGGAAAAATTGCGGTGGTCTGCCGCGATATCGGCCTGTACCGGGCTGCGGTGCGGTACGAGTTCCGTATGGCAGAGATCCCTCTGTACTGCGACGAGCCCACCACCCCGGAGTTCAGCGCCCCCGCCACGGCGGTGCGGGCACTGCTGGCATTACTGCGGGGCGCGGACATGACCGAGCAGCTGACCGTGCTGGCCAAGACCGGCCTGTGCGACCTGACCGAACCGGAGGTCTGCGCGCTGGAAAACTACGCCTACACATGGTCGCCCAACGCGGCGGCGTGGCGGGCGGAATTTACCAAAAGTCCCCGGGGCTTCGGCGATGCTGAGCTGACCGAGGAAGATACGCTGAACCTGACCCGCGCCGAGAACGCCCGCAAAAAGCTGGTGACGGCGGTGGATACCCTGCGCAGCAAGGTGCGCAGCGCCAACGCGGAACAGATCAGTCGGGCGCTGTATTTCTGCCTGAAGGAACTGGGCGCAGAGGGACAGCAAGCCGCGCAGGTGGAGGATATCCGCACCGTTCAGGGCATCCCGGCGGCAGAGGAAGCCGCCCGCGAGTGGAATGTGGTGATGCAGCTGCTGGACGAGATGGCGCGGCTGCTGGGCAGTCAGGGCATCACCGTGCCGGAGTACGAGGATCTTTTCAGCCTGCTGCTGCGCTCCTCTGACCTTGGGCACATCCCGCAGACCTTGGACGCGGTGGTGCTGGCAAGCGCCGGAAAAATGCGTCTGGATGCGCCGGACTATGTATTCGTGCTGGGGCTGGCAGAGGGCGAATTCCCCTGCACTCCCGCAGAAAGCGGCCTGCTGACCCACGCCGACCGCGATTTGCTGATGGCAAAACAGATCGATCTGCCGGACTGTTTTGAGAACCGTGTGGTGCGGGAACAGGTCTGTTTTTATAAAGCCCTTACCGCCCCGGCAAAGGGGCTGTGGATGAGCTGGCCGAAGGGACAGGGGCAGACCCTGTGCGCTGCGCTGGAACCCATCGTGGAGACGTTGCAGCCCGCCGCACCGCAGCTGGAACTCATTGACCTTGCCACCACCCCCGCAGACGGCTTAGACGTGCTGGGCGGCGGCTGGCCGCTGACCGAACTGGAACGCGCCAGCCTGACCGAGGCGCTGCGCGCCCCCGGTGAGGGAGTGCAGGCACCCCGGGGGCTGGCACTGTTACAGCGCATGGAGCAGGACCCGCCCCGGCAGGTGCAGGATCTGCCCACACTGGAAACGCTGCTGGGCAGGCGGCTGCACATCTCGCCCAGCCAGCTGGAAAAATACTATACCTGCCGCTACGGTTACTTTTTGCAGTATGTGCTGGGGCTCAAGCCCCGCCGCCGTGCAGAGCTTTCGGCAGACCAGAGCGGTACCCTGATGCACTGGGTGCTGCAAATGGCGCTGGACCCCCACCCCGGGGCAGACAACCCCTGCGCCGGGCTGCGCCCCTTTTTAGAACTGGATGATGCCGCCATGGCCGACCTTGCCGCCGCACTGGTGGACGAGTACGCGCGGCGCTATCTGCCGGAGGATACCGCACGCTTTGCCTACCTGCTCTCCCGGCTGAAAAAGAGCATGACCAGCCTGCTGTGCTATCTGCGGGACGAGCAGAACCAGTCCCGATTCAAGCCCGTGGCCTGTGAGCTGAAAATAGGCCGGGGCGAGGATGCCGTGCCCGGGCAGGTGTACCGCCTGTCAGATGGGCGCACGGTGCAGCTGGTGGGCACGGTGGACCGCGCAGACGAGTGGATCGAGGACGACGGCACCCGCTGGGTGCGGGTGGTGGACTACAAGACCGGCAGCAAAAAGCTGGACTTGAAGGAAGTCTACTGCGGGCTGGACTGCCAGATGCTGCTGTATCTGTTCAGCCTGACCCGGGATGCCGGTGGGCGCTTTACCGGCGCACAGCCGGCGGGCGTGTTGTATCTGCTGGCGGACCCCGCCCCCCAGACCCTGCCCCGCGAGCAGGCTGCCCGGGCGGTGGAGTACCAACTGGACGGCCTTGTGCGGGACGAGCAGAAAATCTTTGACGCCATGGATGCAGACGAAACCGGCAAGTACCTGCCTTTCGGCTACCGCAACGGTGCGCCCAGCCCCTACCAGAAGGACAAACGGGCCGACAGCGCCAAGCTCAGCCGCATCCAGCTGCATCTGGACGATCTTGTTACCCAGATGGGCGAGCAGCTTTACGGCGGGCAGATCGACGCCGAGCCGCTGGTGGTGAGCAGCAGCAAAAGCCCCTGCACCTGGTGCGATTACAGCTTTATCTGCTGCCACGAGACCGGGGTGCACGAGCGTGCGCTGGAAGCCCCTGCAAAGCCCTTTGAACCTGAGGAAGAACCTGAAGAAGAGGAGGAACAGCCGTGAGCGGACCCAAATGGACCCCGGCGCAGCAGGCCGCCATTGCCGACCGGGGCGGTGCGCTGCTGGTAAGTGCAGCCGCAGGCAGCGGCAAGACCGCCGTGCTGACAGAGCGGGCGGTGCAGCTGATCACCGACCCGGAGCACCCAGTCAACGCCGACCGGCTGCTCATCGTCACCTTTACCAATGCGGCGGCAGCAGAGCTGCGTGCCCGCATCGGGCAGGCGCTGCTGCACCGCAGCCAGCTGCAGCCCGGCAATGCCATGCTGCGCCGCCAGAGGATGCTATTGCAGCGCGCGCCCATCTGCACCATTGACGCTTTTTGTCTGAACCTGCTGCACAAGCACTTTCAGGCGCTGGATATCCCGCCGGATTTTGCCCCGGCAGACCCCGGCACCGTGCAGCTGCTGCGGGGGGCGGCACTGGCCGAAACGCTGGAAAACGCCTACCGCGACCCGGATTTCTGCGCCTTTGCAGACCTGTACGGCAAGGGACGCACGGATAAACCGGCGGGCGATGCCATTTTGCAGATCTACGACTTTTTGCAGGCGCTGCCGGATTACGACCGCAAGCTGGATGAATTTCTTGCGCCATACGAGCAGGAAAACGGCTTTGCTTCCACCTGCTGGCATGATCTGCTGCTGGCCGAAGCTGCCCGCTGCGCCAAGGCTGCGCGGGAACTGCTGACGGCAGCACTGGCCGACTGCCGGGCGGATTTTGCACAGGAGCAGGCAGCTGCCGAGGAAAAAAAGACCCCCTCCGCCCGGGCAAAGGCACAGCTTGCGGTGGCAGAAAAATACGAGGAGGCCGGTACAAGGCTGGAAAAGGCCGCTGCTCTCTTTGCACAGGCGGAGCAGCTGGCGGCTGCCGGGCAGTGGGACCCGCTGTACGACCTGCTCACCCCCTATGTGCTGGGCATGGAGGAAGCACCCGGCCTGAAGGGCATGAAAAAGCGTCTGGGCGGCGACCATAAGGCTGAGATCAAGACCCGCTCGGACGAAGCCGCCGCCTTGTTTGAGCAGATGACCCAGCTCATCTGCTGCTCCGAGGCCGAGGCCGAGACCGACCGGCAGATCACCCTGCCCCGGCTGCGGGCGCTGTTTGCTGCCGTGCGGGACTTCGATGCCCGGTTCACGGCCAGAAAAAGGGAGCGCAAGCTGCTGGAATTCAGCGATTTTGAACACCTTGCCCTGCGGCTGCTGCGCACCCCGGAGGGAAAGCCAACCCCTTTGTGCGAGAACATCCGGCAGGACTACGCCGCCGTGATGGTGGACGAATATCAGGATACGAACGCCCTGCAGGATGCCCTTTACCGCTGCCTTGCCGCCCCGGCGGGGGATAACCTCTTCCTAGTGGGCGATTTGAAGCAGAGCATCTACCGCTTCCGGCAGGCAGAGCCGGGCATCTTCCGGCAAAAGCTGGACAGCTGGCCGCTGCTGCCGGGCGCAAAAGCCCGTCCCCGCCCGCCGGAGGGCACCCCGGGCACGGACGCACTGCTGGCGCTGGATGCAAACTTCCGCTCCGCACCGCAGGTGGTGGCGGGCATCAACTATCTCTTTGAGCAGCTCATGACCCCGGAGCTGGGCGATACCGCCTACGGCGACGGGCAGCGTCTGGTCTGCGGCGCACCCGGGGAATATCAGGGCAGCGTGGAGGTGCAGTTTTTGCCGGACGACGAGACCGAGACTGATGCAGGCTGGATCGCGGAGCGCATCGCGCAGCTGGTTTCTGCCGGAGAGCCGGTGCGGGAGGGCAGCACCACCCGCCCGGTGCGGTACGAGGACTGCTGCATTTTGCTGGCGGCACGCACCGAGTTCCCGGCCTATGTGGAGGCGCTGACCGCCCGGGGCATCCCGGTATACGCCGACGCCCGGGAGAACCTGATGCTTGCGCCCCACATCCGCCCCCTCATCGCCCTGCTCAAGGTCATCGACGACCCCTCGCAGGACATCTATCTGGCCGCCGCCATGCTGGGCCCCATGTTCGGCTTTACCGAGGATGATCTTGTGCGGCTGCGCGCCCGCAGCCGTCAGGTACAGGCCGAGCCGGACAAAAAGCCCGCCCGCATCAGCCTGTACGGCGCACTGCTGCTGGCGCTGGAGGACC
>OIVQ01000388.1_pt1 | contig 11826 bp, 9 predicted proteins | sample 1587271 | NCBI WGS metagenome assembly OIVQ01 (sample SAMN02675044, study PRJEB24791) | human gut metagenome, SKBSTL002 | isolation source: stool | host: Homo sapiens | place: USA
CTCCGCATCCCCTACTCCTAAAGCCTTCCCCTTGGGGGGAAGGTGGCCCCGCAGGGCCGGATGAGGGGCAACTTTGCCGCAACCGTCCTTTGCCGGGTTGTTGCCCGGAAGCGGGCCGGTTCCGGGCAGCTTTCCCCCTCATCAGTCGGCTTCGCCGACAGCTTCCCCCTTGGGGGAAGCCTTTTCAGGTTCTGTAATCCCCATTGATCTTCACATAATCATACGTCAGATCGCAGCCCCAGGCCTTGGCGGTGGCGTCGCCGCTGCCAAGGTCCACGAGGATGTCGATCTCGTCCTCCTTGAGCACCACGGCGGCCTCGTCCTCACTGTAGGGGTGGTAGGCGGCGTTCTCGCAGACAAAGACCTCACCGGCCTTGCTCTTGAGGCGCACCGACGTCTTGCTGATGTCGAAATCGCCCGGCGTGTAGCCGATGGCGCAGAGCACGCGGCCCCAGTTGGCGTCCGCGCCGAACATGGCGGCCTTGAACAGGGTGGAGTGGATGACGCTCTTGGACACCGCGCGGGCCGTCGCCAGGTCGGGCGCACCGGTCACGGTGCATTCCAGCAGCTTCGTTGCGCCCTCGCCGTCACCGGCCAGCTCGCGGCTCAGATGCTCGGCGACCTCGGTCAGCGCGGCGACAAACGTATCGTAATCGGGCGTGCCCTCGGCAATTTCCGCGCCGGACAGGCCGCTGGCCAGCAGCAGCACGGTGTCGTTCGTGGAGGTATCGCCGTCAACCGAAATCTGGTTGAAGGTGGCGGGCACGACGGTGGACAGCGCCTTTTGCAGCGCGGCGGGCGCGACCTTGGCGTCGGTGGTCATAAAGAGCAGCATCGTGGCCATGTTCGGGTGGATCATGCCGCTGCCCTTGGCGATAGCGCCGATGCGCACGGCCTTGCCGCCGACGGCAAATTCCAGCGCAATTTCCTTCGGGTGGGTGTCGGTGGTCATGATCGCGGTAGCCGCGTCGTGGCTGCCGGCCTCGTCGGCGGCCAGCTTGGCGGCGGCCTCCGGGATGCCCCTGGCGAACGGCTCGATGCTCATGGCCTGGCCGATGACGCCGGTGGAGGACGGCAGCACGTCGTCCGCGCGGATGCCCAGCTCCTTGGCGACGATGTCGCAGGTGTCCTTAGCCAGCTGCACGCCGTTGGGCGCGCAGGTGTTGGCGTTGCCGCTGTTCACAACGATGGCCTGTGCATAGCCGTCCTTCAGGTGCTCGCGGTCCACCGTGATGGGTGCGCCGTAGACCTTGTTGGTGGTATAGCAGCCCGCGCCCGCGCAGCGGACGTCCGCCTTGATCAGCGCCAGATCGAGCTTGGAATGGTTATGGCGGATGCCGCAATGCACGCCCGCCGCGGAAAAGCCCTTCGGCGCACAGATGCCGCCGCTTACCGATTTGAAGTTGCTCATTATGTATACCCCTCGATTTTTAAATAAGAAAGAATAAATAATAAATGTTGTGGACCGCGTCGCTGCGCTCCGCTCAAAAAACTCCGTAGGGGCGCATTCTATATGCGCCCGTCAGTCGTCAGTCAGCTTGCGGGCGGATATGGAATCCGCCCCTACGTTTTGTTTGCGCCTTGGGCGCAAACTCCACATTCTTTATTATTTCTTATTTTTTATTTATTATTTGCTTACCGCGCCAGTCCCTTGGTCTCCTCCAGCCCCAGCATCAGATTCATGCACTGCACTGCCGCGCCCGAGCTGCCCTTGCCGAGGTTGTCAAACAGGCTGATAAGCTGCATCCGGGTGCCGTCCGGGTTGGCCAGGCAGTAAATTTCCAGCGTGTCCTTACCCGCCAGCTTGTTGGCGGCCAAAAAGCCGCCGTCCGTGCCCTCACACAGGGGATGCACCTTCACCATCGGCTGACCGTCGTAATATTCCGCCAGCGCGGACGCGACCTGCGGCGCGGAAACACCCAGCGCCGTTACATCCAGCGGGATCATCGTCTCCATGCCCGCGTAGTAGTCGGCCACAACGGGGACGAAATTCGGTGCGGTGTCCAGCCCCGTGACGGCGGCCATCTCGGGCAGGTGCTTGTGACCAAGGCTCAGGCCGTAGCTCTTGGGCGCATCCAGCTTGCTGTGCGCCGGGCGGTCGGGGCTTTCGTAGTCCGCGATCATCTTTTTGCCGCCGCCGGAGTAGCCGGAGATGCCGGTGCAGCTGAAGGGGTAGCTTTGCGGCACCAGCCCCAGCTCCACCAGCGGGCGGGCAATGCTGATAAAGCCGCTGGCATAGCAGCCGGGCACTGCCACGCGGTAAGAGTTTTGAATTTTCGCCTTCTGTCCCTTCAGCTCCGGGAAACCGTAGTCCCATGCGGCATCGGTGCGGAAGGCGGTGGAGGTGTCCAGCACCTTCACGTCCGGGCGCAGCAGGGGCATGACTTCTTTAGAAGCCGCATCCGGCAGGCAGAGGAAGGCAAGGTCGGCAGAATTGATGACCTTTGCCCGCTCGTGCACGTCCTTGCGCCCCTCGGAAGAGATGGACAGCAGCTCGATCTCCGGGCGCTCGGCCAGACGGTCGGCGATGCGCAGGCCGGTGGTGCCGGAAGAGCCATCAATAAATACCTTTACCTTCATGCGTTTTCCTCCTCCCATGCGTCCAGTCGCGCCGTTGCCAGCGCGATCTGCTTTTCTACGCTGGCGGCGCTGGGGCCGCCGTAGCTGGTGCGTCCCTCGCAGCAGTGCACAAGGTCGATGGCATCATAGATATCGGCCTCAAACAGCGGGCTGTAGCTCTGGAACTGGGTCAGGGTCAGTTCCTCCAGCGTTTTGTCGGCGGCAATGCAGTCCGACACCATGCAGCCGGTCAGCTTGTAGGCATCCCGGAAGGGCATTCCTTTCTTGGTCAGGTAGTCAGCGCAGTCGGTGGCGTTGATAAAGCCCTTTGCGGCGGCGCGGCGCATATTGGCGGGCAGGGTCTTCATGGTGTCCAGCATGGGGGTGATGGTCTTGAGGCAGAGTTCCAAGGTGTCCACTGCATCAAAGATGGCTTCCTTGTCCTCCTGCATATCCTTGTTGTAGGCCAGCGGCAGGCCCTTCATCATCACCAGCAGGGTGTTCAGGTCGCCGTACACGCGGCCGGTCTTGCCGCGGATGAGCTCGGTCACGTCGGGGTTCTTCTTCTGGGGCATAATGGACGAGCCGGTGGTAAAGGCATCGTCCAGCTCAATGAACTTGAACTCCCAGCTGCACCACAGGATGATCTCCTCCGAAAGGCGGGACAGGTGCATCATGCAGATGGAAATGGCGCTTGCCAGCTCGATGCAGAAATCACGGTCGGACACGCCGTCCAGACTGTTGGCGCAGGGGGCGGCGAAGCCCAGCTTTTCGGCGGTGAAATCCCTGTCCAGCGGGTAGGTGGTGCCTGCCAGTGCGCCCGAGCCCAGCGGGCACTGGCTGTCCATGCGGGCGGTGGCGTCCGCAAAGCGGTCAAGGTCGCGCAGCAGCATGGAAGCGTAGGCCATCAGCGCGTGGCCGAAGGTGATGGGCTGGGCACGCTGCAAATGGGTGTATCCGGGCATGACGGAGGCGGTGTTCTCCGCCGCCTTTTTGCACAGCACCCGCACCAGCTCCACGATGTAGGCCTGCAAAGTCTTGCTGTAATCCCGCAAAGTCAGGCGGATATCCAGCGCCACCTGATCGTTGCGGCTGCGGCCGGTGTGCAGCCGCTTGCCCGCATCCCCGATACGGGCGGTCAGGGTCTGCTCCACGAAGGTGTGCACGTCCTCGGCGGCGGGATCAATGGTCAGCGCACCGCTGGACAGGTCGTCCGCGATGGAAGCCAGCCCGCTGAGGATATCCGCACAGTCCTGCTCCGAGATGATGCCCTGCCGTGCCAGCATGGCGGCATGGACGCCGCTGCCGCGCATATCCTGCGCGATCATCCGCTGGTCGAAGCGGATGGAGGAGTTGAAGTCGTTGACGCGGCTGTCCACCGCCTTGGAAAACCGACCCTTCCAGAGTTGTTCTGCCATAATATAAACTCCTTATAAAAACGGCAAAGCCGCCGCAGGGGAAAACGCTCCTGCGGCGGTGCCGCCGGCTACGATGCCGGTGTGAGAACCCGCGTGTGAAAGTGTGAAAACACACGCAGTCGAAAATGTTGCGATTACTTGACCTCCGGCCAGTTCTTGGACAGCTTTGCGCGCTCCTTGATGGACAGGCCGAACAGGTTGATGAAGCCGGTGGCATCGGACTGGTCGTAATCCTTATCGACGCCGAAGGAAGCGGTCTGCTCATCGTACAGGGTGAACGGAGAGGTCACACCGGCGTTGATCATGTTGCCCTTGTAGAGCTTCAGCTTCACATCACCGGTCACAGTCTTCTCAAGGCTGTCGGCAAAGGCATCCAGTGCCTCGCGCAGCGGGGTGAACCACTGGCCGTTGTACACGATGTCGGCGTACTTCTGTGCCAGCTGTGCCTTGAAGTGAGCGCTCTCCTTATCCAGCGTGATGGTCTCCAGCACGTCGATGGCCTTGTACAGGATGGCGCCGCCGGGGGTCTCGTACACGCCGCGGCTCTTCATGCCCACCAGACGGTTCTCCACGATGTCCAGCAGACCGATGCCGTTTGCGCCGCCCAGCTTATTCAGGTACTCCACCAGCTCCACAGCGCCCATCTCCTTGCCGTCCACGGCGGTGGGGATGCCCTTTTCAAAGTGGATGGTCACATAGGTGGGAACATCGGGTGCCTGCTCGGGGCTGACACCCAGCTCCAGAAAGCCGGGCTTGTTGTACTGGGGCTCGTTGGCGGGGTTCTCCAGATCCAGACCCTCGTGGCTCAGATGCCACAGGTTCTTGTCCTTGGAGTAGTTGGTCTCACGGTTGATCTTCAGGGGGATGTTGTGCGCCTCGGCGTAGTCGATCTCCTCGTCACGGCTCTCGATGTCCCACTCACGCCACGGAGCGATGATGGCCATATCCGGGCACAATGCCTTGAGGGTCAGCTCAAAACGCACCTGATCGTTGCCCTTGCCGGTGCAGCCGTGGCAGATGGCATCTGCACCCTCCTTGATGGCGATATCAGCCAGTGCCTTGGCGATGCACGGACGTGCAAAGCTGGTGCCCAGCAGGTAGTCCTCGTACTTCGCGCCGAACTTCAGGGTGGGGAAGATGTAGTTCTCCACAAAGTCCTTCTTCAGGTCCAGCACATACAGCTTGGATGCGCCGGTAGCCTTGGCCTTTTCTTCCAGACCGTCCAGCTCGGTGCCCTGACCCACGTCACCGGAAACAGCAACGACCTCGCAGTTGTTGTAGTTTTCCTTCAGCCAGGGAATGATGATGGAGGTATCCAGACCGCCGGAGTAAGCCAGCACGACTTTTTTGATGTTTTCCTTTTTCATGATAAACGCGCTCCTTTAATAAAAATACACTTTTGTTCTCTGATGCGCATTTCCCTTCGCATCCTCTGTCTTTCGTTTGCGGTTGATGCTTTTATTATACGCAGCGCGGGTTTTCCGTCAATGCTAAAAACTGCCAAACATAGCGCCCGTTTCGCTTTTCTTTTGGTTTAATCTGTATCTTTATGCAAATATTTTTAAATATATGCGCATTTTATGCAATCTGAGTGTATTTTTTCATGGGGTTAGAGAGAGAAATAAACCACCGGAGCATCCGCAGATGCTCCGGTGGTTTTCCTATCAATATTTAGTTCAGCTTCAAATCGCCTTCCTTGATCCAGCCCAGCTTGCGCTCTACTGCGCAGAACACCACGCTGAGCACGGCGGGCAGCACAAAGCACAGCAGCACCATGGCAGCCCAGTCCATGGGGGTGATAGCGGCCTTGGTACCGGCGGCAATGTCGCTGACCCAACCGGTGTAAACGCCGATCTGACCCACCAGACCGCAGGTGCCCATGCCGGAGGACACCGCCGCGCCGTTCATCTCAAAGTGGAACAGGCAGGTAGCCAGCGGGCCGGTGATGGCACTGGCCAGCGTGGGGGCGATCCAGATGCGGGGGTTCTTGATGATGTTGCCCATCTGCAGCATACTGGTGCCCAGACCCTGACTGACAAGGCCGCCTACCCCGTTCTCCTTGTAGCTCATCACGGCAAAGCCCACCATCTGGGCGCAGCAGCCTGCCACGGCAGCGCCGCCTGCAAGGCCGGTCAGACCCAGTGCGGCGCAGATGGCAGCAGAGGAGATGGGCAGGGTCAGCGCCACGCCCACGATGACCGACACCAGAATGCCCATGACCAGCGGAGCCTGCTCGGTGGCCCACATGATCAGGGTGCCCACCTGACTTGCGGCTGCACCGATGGGGGCGGCGATGAGCATGGACAGCCCGACGCCCGCAAAGATGGTCACCAGCGGGGTGACAAGGATATCCACCTTGGTCTCCTTGCTCACGGCCTTGCCCAGCTCTGCCGCCACAATGGCGATGATGAGCACAGCCAGCGGGCCGCCTGCGCCGCCCAGCGCATTGGCCGAGTAGCCTACAGTGATCAGGCTGAACAGCACCAGCGGCGGGCAGTGCAGCGCCCAGCCGATGGCACAGGCCATGGCGGGGCCGCTCATGGCCGTGGCGTAGCCGCCCAGATCCACCAGCAGGGCAAGACCGGTCTGCTGACCCACCGTCTTGATGATGGTACCGATCAGCAGGCTGGCGAACAGACCCTGTGCCATTGCGCCCAGCGCGTCAATGAGGTAACGCTGCGGAGAGATGACGATATCCTTCCGCGCCAAAAATTCTTTCAGCTTCGACATAAAACTTGCCTTTCTATCCAAAACAGATCGTTAAAGTTACGAACGTATGCCCTGTATCATACCATACACCTGTCAAGACAGCAAGGGGTTGCTGGAAAAAATGTGAAATTTCGGCTTTGTGCAATGTTCTGCCCCGCCGGAACGTATTCCATTTGGAACATTTTCCGACACACTGCCCCGGTGGAGAATTTGTGTAGAAGCCCGCTGTGCCGTTGACTGCTCCCCGCGTGCGGGTGTATACTAGAGGAAGCGTAAAGTTATCATCCGCCGTCCTTTTTATCCTGAATCCATGGGCGGCGTGGAATAAAAGCAGGCCCGCCCCGGGCAAGGGGGCAAAGACCCGGGCAGCGCTACGCTGCACCACCGGGAGATTCGGAGGCAGAGACGACAGATGAAAAAACGATTTGACCGATCCGGCACAGCCCGCCGCAAGGCGGTGACAGCCGTTGCAGCGCTGACCATGGCGCTGGTTCTGGCTGTGGGCGGCGCAGGGGCAGCGACCCTGCTATCTGCACAGCCGGAGACTTTGACCGTGGGCGCGGTCGTGCCCCATGTTACCGCCGAGGTACCGCAGGCAAGCAGCCCGGCAGCAGCCGACCCTGCTCCAGCAGCCGAGAGCATAGTGACCGCCGCCCCGGAGCCGGCAGCAGAAAGCGCCGCACAGCCGCAGCAGACCGCCCCCGCTCCGGCTCAGACGGAAAAACCGGAAACCACTGAAACCGCCCCGTCTGAACCGGAAGAAAACGCAGAAGCACCGGAAACACCGGCACAGCCCGCTGAGGATACCGCCCTGGAAGAGGAGAACTCCCCTGCCATGCTGCTGGAGGAGACCCCGGAGCTGGCCGCACAGGACCCGCAGGCTCCCGCAGCGGACGGCACCGCCCAGAACGATACCGCCAGCCAGCACACCCCGGAGGGCAGCGTGCTGCTGACCCCGGAGCAGATCCAGCAGGCACTGGATTCCGGCGCGCTGGAGGATGCCGAAGCACAGTGCATCGACCTGACTGACGAAAACGGCTTTTTCCGGTGGCTGTTCAACTGGCTGTTCGGCATCACAGACAAGGAAGAAGAACCCGCCTACTCCGGCTGGCGCACCGAGAACGGCAAGACCTACTACTACGCGCAGGACACCAACAAAAAGGTCACCGGTCTGCGCTCCATTGACGGCAAGCTGTATTATTTTGACGCCAACGGCGTAAAGCAGGACAACGTGACCTTTGGCATCGACGTGTCCAAGTATCAGTCCGGGCTGGACTGGAACAAGATCAAAAAATCCGGCGTGAGCTTCGTTATCATCCGCATCGGCTACCGTGGCTACGGTGCTGCGGGAAACCTGGTCAAGGACCCCATGTTCGAAGAGCACTTCACCAATGCCCGCAACGCGGGACTGAAGGTGGGCGTGTATTTCTTTACGCAGGCCGTAAACGAGGCCGAAGCGCAGGAGGAGGCCGATGGCTGCAACTGGGCGCTGAACGGCCGGATGTTGGACTACCCCATTTTCTATGACACCGAGGCTTCCACCGCTCCGGGCGGCACCGGCCGCGCCGATGGTCTGGGCGTTGAGGACCGCACCAAGTGCGCCATCGCCTTCTGCGAGCGGGTAAAGGAACTGGGCTACAAGCCCGGCGTGTACGCTTCCACCACATGGTACCGCAAGCGGGTGGATTACAACACCCTGCGCAGCCGCTACACCATCTGGAACGCCCACTACGGCGTCTCTTCCAGCCCCATCGGCTGCGATCTGTGGCAGGGCACCGAGAAAGCCCGCATCAACGGTTACAGCGGCGAGCTGGACGCCAATATCAGCTATATCGGATAAAAGAGACTAAACACCCCCGGTCAGCGGCGCAAGCCCTGACCGGGGGTGTTTTTATCATACTCCCCTGTTTTTGTGCATAAGCTGGTGGCAGAGTATGCAAGCGCAAATGGCGGGGAGGCATGGGGATATGTTTGTGGTAACACTGAGCAAGACGAGCCTGAAAAAGCTGGGAGCAGGGGCGGCGTGCTGCGCGCTGGTGGTGTTCAGCGCCATGCTGGGACGATTCATCAGTACCCGGACGGTGGCAGTAGCTGCCCCGGTGAACCGTATCGAGAGCGCGCAGGACATCCAGACATGGTTCACCGGCTACGGGCTGGAGGTGGACGGCGCGTCCATTACGGCGGATAAGGTCAAGATCCCCCGCAGGTGGGACGACAGTTTTTCTGCCTTCAACGGGGTGGTGCAGCAGAGCGGCATGGATCTTGCCCGCTACAAGGGCAAAACTGTGGAAAAATGGTCGGCGCTGCTCCCGGCGGCAAGCAACGGCGAGACCAGCCGCTACGGAGTGCTGCTGGTGTATAAAAAGAAGGCCGTGGGCGCGTATCTGCTGGAAAAACCTTCCGGCACTGTGCTGGGGCTGCAGGACGCTCAGAACGAACTGGCAAAGCAGACTTCCGGCGAGGATTACAGCGGCGACTGGGGCGAGCGGCACGACGAGCAGCTGACCGACAGCACCGCACAGCAGACCTCCGGCGAACCGGAGACAGAGCCCGAAGCCGCCCCGCAGGCAGCGCCCTACACCGAGCTGCCGCTGGACGCAGAAGGGTATCCCGTGGAATAGGGACGGTATTTCAGGAAAAAACGACCTTTTTAAGCTCTTGTCCGGCAGTTGCACAAACTGCCTAGTTTTTACAAACGATTCGACAAAAATTAGACAAAACACGGATTTTTGTAGCATCCGTATGTTCAAATATAACAAAAAATTCTTGTAAAAATCGGCAATATGAAACGGTGCAAAAAAAACGGTACGGGTTTATAATAATAGTATACCGATTCCCGTTGGCAAAGCCATGTTCCGGGGCTGAATGTGCAGCCCGGGCAGAGGGATCAAGTAGTAAGGAGAAAATGATTATGAAGGAATTTCAGTACACTATTAAGGATGCCTGCGGCATCCATGCCCGTCCCGCCGGCCTGCTGGTCAAGACCGTGAAGGGCTTTGCAAGCACCGCCACCCTCGAGAAGGACGGCAAGAGCTGCGATATGCGCAAGCTGATGGCTCTGATGGGCATGGGCGTCAAGCAGGGCGAGACCGTGACCATCAAGGTCGAAGGCGATGATGAAGAAGCAGCCGCAGAGGCCATCCAGAAGTTCCTGAGCGAGAACGTCTGAGCCGCGACTTGAAAGCCGAGCCCTCGCGGGAAAACTGCGGGGGCTTTTTTGACAAAACGCCGGGCGCTGCACGCCCGGCTGTAAGTGGAAGGAGAACGTGCTATGCAGGTAGGCACCGGCAAAAGCGTACTCAATGGCATCGCCATTGGCAAGCTGAAGATCTACAAGAAAAAAGATACCGCGATTTCCACCGCCCCTGTGGCAGATACCGCCGCAGAGCTGGAGCGTTTTGAAGCTGCCCGCCAGAAGGCCATTGAGCAGCAGACCGCCCTGTACGAAAAGGCACTGGCAGAAGCCGGCGAGGACATCGCCGAGGTGTTCAACATCCACGCCATGATGCTGGATGATGACGACTTTGTGGACGCCATCAAGGAGATCATCAACGGACAGAAGATGTGCGCCGAGTACGCCGTCAAGACCGCCGGCAACAATCAGGCTGCGGTGTTCTCTGCGATGGACGACCCGTATCTGCAGGCCCGCAGCGCCGATGTGCTGGACATTGCGCAGGCCATGCTGGACATTCTGCAGGGGGTGGACAACGCTTCCCTGCAGGGCACCGAGCCCAGCATTCTGGTAGCCGAGGATCTGGCTCCCTCCGAGACCGTGCGCATGGATAAAAGCCTGCTGCTGGGCTTCATCACCCGCGAGGGCAGCTCCAACAGCCACACCGCCATTCTGGCACGCAGCATGAACATCCCCGCCCTGATCCAGTGCAAGGACATTCAGGACGACTGGGACGGCAAGATGGCTGTGGTGGACGGCTACAACGCCTGTGTGTATGTAGACCCCACCCCCGATCTGCTCAAGAGCCTGAAAAAACGCCAGCAGGAAGATCAGAAAAAGCAGGCCCTGCTGCAGGAGCTGAAGGGCAAGCCCAACACCACGCTGGACGGCAAGACCATCAACGTGTTTGCCAACATCGGCGGCATGGGCGACGTGGGCGCTGTGCAGCAGAATGACGCCGGCGGCGTGGGTCTGTTCCGCACCGAGTTCGTTTACCTGAACTGCAAGGACTTCCCCACCGAGGACTACCAGTTCGAGGCTTACAAGCAGGTGTTGGAAAGCCTTGCACCCCGCAAGGTGGTGGTGCGCACCTGTGATATCGGCGCAGACAAGACCGTGGATTATATGAAGCTGGACCACGAGGATAACCCCGCGCTGGGCTACCGCGCCATCCGCATCTGCCTGACCCGCAAGGACTTCTTCAAGACCCAGCTGCGTGCGCTGCTGCGTGCTTCTGCCTACGGCAACATGAGCATCATGTTCCCCATGATCACCAGCCTGCGGGAGCTGCAGGACGCCAAGGCCGTGCTGGACGAGTGCCGCGCGGAACTGCGGGCTGAGGGCAAGAAGTTCGACGAGAAGCTGGAAGTCGGCACCATGATCGAGACGCCCGCCGCTGTTCTCATCGCCGACGAGCTGGCCGAGGAGTGCGACTTCTTCTCCATCGGCACCAACGATCTGACCCAGTACACCTGTGCACTGGACCGTCAGAACGCAAAGCTGGAGCCTTTCTTCAACCCGCACCATCCCGCTGTGCTGCGCGCCATCAAGATGACCATTGAGGCGGGCCACCGCCACGGCATCTGGGTGGGCATCTGCGGTGAGCTGGGCGCGGATACCGCCCTCACCGAGACCTTCCTGCGGATGGGCGTGGATGAGCTGTCCATGAACGCCAAGAGCGTGCTGCCCGTGCGCAAGATCATCCGCAGCATCGACCTGAGCAAGCCTTCGGATAAATAAGGCATTCCACGCTGAACCCTCGGCCCCCGGCAGGGAACTTCCCCGCCGGGGGCTTTGCATACCCGAAAAATTTTACCGAAATACTTCAAAACCATAAAGTGCAGTGCTATACTGGTAGCATCGAAATACCTGCTGAAGAGGGAATTTTATGACACAACTGCTCATCCGCCTGTTCGTCCGGCACCCGGACGATACCAAGAACGCCGCCGTCCGCACGGCCTACGGCAA
>OIVQ01000390.1_pt1 | contig 11796 bp, 10 predicted proteins | sample 1587271 | NCBI WGS metagenome assembly OIVQ01 (sample SAMN02675044, study PRJEB24791) | human gut metagenome, SKBSTL002 | isolation source: stool | host: Homo sapiens | place: USA
CTGGGAAAGCGCATGGATAAGACCGCCAGCGATTCCATTGCGGATGTGGATGTTTCCATGATGCTGTTCGAGCCTTACGGCGCGCTGAACGAATCTGAGATGGCACTTGTGGAGGCGCTGCACCGCAGCGGCCCGGCCATTGCAGTCATTAATAAGACCGACCTTGTTAAAGAACCTGCCGATTTGGAAACCCGCAAGGCAGAGCTGAAGGCGCTGGGCGTGTTCGATGAGATTTACACCATCAGTGTGCGCAATAAGGAAGGCAGTGAGGAACTGTTCGATGCCTTGAGCCGCTATGCCGTGGAAGGCCCCCATTACTTTGATGATGACGCCTATACCGATATGCCGGAAAAAGAATTGGTGGCTGAGGTCATCCGCGAAAAGGCACTGCTCTTTATGCGGGACGAGATTCCGCACGGCATTGCGGTAGTGGTGGAGCGCTTCAAGGAGCGCCCGGGCACAGACCTGATCGACATTGATGTGAACATCTACTGCGAGCGGGAGAGCCACAAGGGCATGGTCATCGGTAAGGGCGGTGCCATGCTTAAAAAGATCGCCAGCGCTGCCCGTGCCGACTGCGAGGAGTTTCTGGGCTGCCGGGTCAATCTGCAGTGCTGGGTCAAGGTGAAATCCGACTGGCGGGATAACGAGTTTTTGCTGAACAACTTCGGCTTTAAGCAGAATTCCTCCAACCGCTGAGTGATGCCAAAGCAGGACAGTTTTCCCTTGTATGCTGTGCTAGAATCAGGCTGACACTATAACAAAAGCAGCCTGTGCACAGAAAAGGGAAGGAGTGCTGAAGATGGATGCTGCTGCAAGCTGGCAGGCCTTTGCCTGCACGGGGAACATTCTCCGTTATCTCGATTACAAACAACTGGTGCAGCTGCCCGCCGAGCATCCGGCAGGAGAAACGGACGATGGAACCATTCGTGACCATGGGTCTGGTATTGAAGGAGACCCGTTATAGAGAAGCAGATCGCATTTTGACGATTCTTACCCCGAAACTGGGCGTGATCACAGCAATGGCTGCAAACAGCCTGCGGCTGAAAAGCAAGCTGTTCAGTGCCTGCGGGCTGTTCTGCTATTCGGAGTTTACACTGGTGCCCGGACGCAATATGTATACCGTGCGGGAAGCCGATGTGCAGAACATCTTCCATGGCATTTCCTCCTCCATTGAAGGGGTAAGCCTTGCCATGTATCTTACCGAATTGGCCGCTGCGCTTTCGCCTACCGGAGAGGAAGCAGCCCGGGAGCTGCGTCTGGTGCTGAACAGTCTGTATATGATCAACGAGCACCGCACCGACCTGCGGGTGATCAAGGCAGTATTTGAGCTGCGCACCATGAGTGAGTGCGGCTTTATGCCGCAGATTGTCTGCTGCCGGGACTGTGGCACCTACGATGAAGGAGATGCCTTTTATCTGGACGCACAGGAAGGGCACCTGCTCTGTGCGTCCTGTGCGGCAAAGGCAGGCAAGAACTGCAATCTGGACAAGGCTGCGCTGTTTGCACTGCGCCACATCTGCTTGGTGGAGGACAAAAAAATATTTGCATTCAAGATCTCTGTGGGCAGTCTGGCAAAGCTTTCCGCAGTGGCTGAAAACTATGCCCTGACGCATCTGGATAAGCCGCTGAAAAGCTATGCCTTTTTGAAAAGCGTGCTGCCCTGACCAAAAAGGAACAGTATGGAAACAAGCTACTTAAAAACATTAGAACTGGATAAGATCATTGCGCGTGCAGCGGAGGGCTGCGTATGCAAGGAAGCCCGTGCTATGCTGCTGGCCATTGAGCCGCAGTGCGACCCGGACGAGGTGCGCTACGCACTAGAGCAGACGGACGCCATCAACACCCTGCTGATTAAAAACGGCTCGCCGCGCTTTGGCGGGGTAGAGGGGGTCAGCCAGCTTGCCGCCCGTGCCGTAAAGGGCGGCGTGCTTTCCATGGGCGAACTGCTGATGGTGGCCGGTGCGCTGCGCAATTTTCAGCACCTGACCAGCTGGTACGGCTCCTCTGAGCATGACGCGCTGCCGACCAATGATCTGTTTTACGCGCTGGCACCGGAGCCGGGCCTTGAGCAGCAGATCTCCAGCGCCATTCTGGCACCGGATGCCATGGCGGATACCGCCTCCCGCACGCTGGCAGAGCTGCGCAAAAAGATCCGCGCCACCGAAAACAGCATCCGCGACCGGCTGGAAAGCATGGTACGCAATATGGACACCTCCAAATACCTGCAGGAGAGTGTGGTTTCCATGCGCAACGGCCGGTATGTTGTGCCGGTCAAGAGCGAGTACCGCGGCGAGGTGAGCGGTATCATCCACGATGTATCCTCTACGGGCGCTACGGTGTTCGTGGAACCGCAGGCTGTGGTGGAGGCAAACGCCCGCATTCTGCAGTACCGCGCACAGGAGGCACAGGAGATCGAGCGCATTTTGGTGGCCTTTACCGCACAGGTGGCCGCCATTGAGCCGCAGTTCCAGTACAGCTACAAGGCCATGCTGGAAATCGACATCCTGCTGGCAAAGGCGCGGCTTGCACTGGAGCTGAAGGCCTTCAAGCCCGCTGTGCGGACGGATTCTTCCTTTAATCTGATCCGTGCCCGCCACCCGCTGATCGATCCGCAAAAGTGTGTTCCTGTGGATATTGCACTGGGCGGGGAATACGATTCCCTTATCATCACCGGCCCGAACACCGGCGGTAAGACGGTCACCCTGAAAACCGCCGGTCTGCTGTGCGCCATGGCACAGTGCGGTTTTTTGATTCCTGCTGACGAGCGCAGCGAGATCTGTGTGTTTGATGAATTTCTGGTGGATATCGGCGACGAACAGAGCATTGAACAGAGCCTTTCCACCTTCTCCGGCCACATGAAAAAAATCACCGGTATTCTGGAACTGGCTATGCCGCACACCCTTGTGCTGCTGGACGAGCTGGGTGCCGGTACCGACCCCGCCGAGGGCGCCGCGCTGGCAGTTGCCATCATTGAGGAGTTGCGCCGCCGTGGTGTGCTGCTGATGGCAACCACCCACTATGCGGAACTGAAGGTTTTTGCACTGGAGACTAAGGGCGTGGTCAACGCCAGTTGCGAGTTTGATCTGGAGACCCTGCGTCCCACCTATAAGCTGAGTGTGGGCGTACCAGGCAAATCCAACGCATTCCTGATCAGTGAAAAACTGGGCATCCCCAGCCGCGTCATTGAAGCGGCTCAGCAGCATCTGTCTGCCGAGGATAAGCGTCTGGATGCGGTTCTAGGTCAGCTGGACGACTTGAAGCTGCAGCTGAAGGAAAGTCAGAACGAAGTGGAGCAGCTGCGCAACGAAGCTTCCCATCAGCTGGAAGCAGCCCGCAAAAAGCGGGATGAACTGATCCAGCAGGGCGAAAATGAATTGGAAGCTGCCCGTGCCAAGGCGCGCACGCTGGCACAGCAGGTGGAAACGCAGGCCTACGCACTGACCGATGAACTGCGCCAGCTGCAAAAGGACGAGCGCATGAGCGCCCAGCAGAAGGCGCAGCGTGCCCGCGAAATTGCCAAAAAGGAGACCGAAAAGCTGTTTGCCGGTACGGAGGTGGTGCATAACCCCGTCAAGGAGTTTGTACCGCTGAAGGATGTAAAGGTGGGACAGGAGGTCTGCATTGCAGAATTGAACCAGCTGGCCACCGTTCTGGCGCTGCCAGACAAAAACGGCGATGTTCTGGTGCGTGCCGGTATCATCAAGACTAAGGTGCCCCTCAAGGGCCTGAAGCAGCCGGAAAAGCTGGTAAAAGAATCCACTGCGCCTAAGACAAAGGCGCAGCAGCGGTATTCCCGCCTGACCGGCGATACCAACCGTCCCAACGGCAGGGTAGAGCGCGTACAGCGCACCGCCAAAATGGAGTGCAATCTGCTGGGACTTACGGTGGATGAGGCACTGTCGGAGGTGGATTCCTTTATTGACCGCGCCATCCTGAACGGACAGACGGTGGTTTATCTGATCCATGGCAACGGCACCGGCGCACTGCGCACCGCCATCCATAAGCATCTGCGCGGCAACCGCATGGTAAAAAGCTTCCGTCTTGGCCGTTACGGCGAAGGCGAAAGCGGCGTGACGGTTGTAGAACTGAAATAACCCCAAAGGACTGCCTTTTGAAAAATTGGCAGTCTTTTTTTGTTGCAGTGCAGGGAAAAGGCGAGTATACTCGTATTATAAATGTAAAACGAACAGGAAGTAAAACTTTATGCCAACCAGTCAGCGCAGACCAGTAAATAAACATAGCAAACGTAAAACGCACCGCTGCAAAATGAGGAACCGGTTTTTACACGGTTTGCTGTTTGTTTTTGCGGCACTGATGCTCTGTTTCGGCCTGTTTTTATGGAGGGCGGCGCTGGAACTGAACGCACCCGCAGAATCCGCAGTCTCAGTCTCAGCGGAGGACTTTCGTCCTGTGGTGGGCGACCCGCCGTACCGGGTGGCAATAGACGCCGGACATGGCGGCAGTGACCCGGGCGCAAGGGGAGTGGTCGAAGAAAAACAGGTCACCGCAGCTACGGCTGCTGCGCTGCTTCAGTGGTTAGAGCAGGACCCGAATTACATTCCGCTGCAGACCCGGGAAAGCTTTGATGCAACCGCCACGCCAGCCCAGCGTGCAGCCGTAGCCAGCGCTCAAAGCCCGCAGCTGCTGCTGTCCATCCACGGCAACTCCGCGGCCAATGGCTCTACGGCAGCCGGTTTTGAATGCTATCCGGCAGTGCCCGGGCGTACATGGCATCAGGAAAGTTTTTATTTTGCAAAACTGCTGGCCGGTGGAATGCAGAGCATCGGCGCAAGGCTGCGCGGGCGAGGGGGAGTACGCTACATTTATTATCTGGAAAACGACCAGAAGCAGCTGGTGGAGAATACCTACACGCAGGTTCGGCCTGAGCGCAGCTTTACGCTGCTGGAGGATGTGGATTGTCCGGCAGTGTTGGCAGAGCAGTGTTTTGTGACGAACGATGAGGATGTGGAGCATTTTGGCAGTGAACAGGGCTGCAAGGCAGTGGCACGCATTTATTACGAAGCCATCTGTACATACTTCGGCACAGAACCGCTGCCGGTGAAATGAACATCGCACCACCAAAGAAAAAGAAACGATACTGCTTTTATAACAGGACCTGTAACACACCGGAACGACTACCGCAGGCATAAGTTGAACGCTTGAACATACTGGTAATACGTCCAGCGGCGTAGAAGCGGGCATGGTGTAAACTGAATAGCACCCACAGAAGCTGCCGAAAATCTGACAGAATGAGAGAAGGGCAGCTTCTCTTTTTAATTGTATATATTTCGTATAATGCACGTTATGCGAAACTTAGGGAAGTGAAAAATGCCCATTTCCCGGATTTTTGGCGTTCCAGCCTCAGCTGGCTCATTTTCGGGCTTAGTTCAGCCGTTCTGCACATTCTGCAATTTTTATCATATTTTATGATTTTATTTGTCTCATGCTTACAGATGCTTCCTGTGTTATGCGCTGCTGCATCGGTTCCTTTGTAATTCATTTTATTCCGATAAGCATCTCTGCACTTGATTTATAACATTTCATGTTGTGGCTTGTTGTGGCTGTGGTTGTTCATTTGTTTTTGTGTAGACATTACGTTGCGCGTTTCTATGGATGCTCCTGTATGTATTGCTGCTGACTGCTTATAATGTAAATTATAAAGACCCATGACGTTATCCGGTCAAGCCGGATCGCGCCATAGGTCTTTGAATCGTCTCAGACGTTTTGTGCAGGTTTAAGTATCGCGCGATGAATCGTCTATTTCATCGTTGGACATTGCCGAGATATCTGCCCGGAAGCCATCCTGTGCAGCGCCCTCAAAGGCCGCCATAGGGCCGGACGGCTCAGAAGCGTCCTCTCCCGCCGGGTCATTTTCAACAGATGTCTCCCCTACTGCATCTGTTGTATCCAAGCTTGCTTTTGCAGCTTTGATGGGTAGTACCTTGCCCAGCGGGTTTTCCTCAATGGCAGAGCGCACCTGAAATTCTTGCAGGTGCGTATAAATTTGTGTTGTTCCCACACTGCTGTGCCCCAGAAGCTGCTTGAGGGTAAGGATATCCACATTGCCGGTCTGATACATCAGCGTTGCGGCGGTGTGACGCAGCTTATGGGTGGAAAAGCCCTTCAGCCCCGCAGCCTTCATTGCACCGGAGATCAGCTGTTCTACTCTGCGGTTCGAAATACGTTCCTTGCGCATACGGGTAATAAACACCGCTTTTTCCTTGGGTGAAAGCCCCTCCATGGTGTTGCGCTTGCGCAGATATAGTTGCAGTGCCTCCACGCAGGCATCATTCAGGTAGACCATACGCTCTTTATGGCCTTTGCCGAACAGGCGGATCTGACGCTGCTCTAAGTCTATGTCTCCAAGGTCCATGCCTACCAGCTCTGCAAGACGCATACCGCAGTTGAGAAACAGCACCACCATGCAATAATCCCGCTCCGGGAAATCACTCTGGGTCTGGGTGCTCTCCAAAAGCGAGATGGATTGCTCTGCCGTCAGGTACTTGGGCAAGACCTTATCCTGTTTGGGCGGGCGGATGGCCGCCGTAGGGTCCTCGGATAAGCGGTTGACCTGATTGACCAGATAATCATAAAAACCGTGCAGACTGGCCAGCCGCCGGGCGGTAGAGGATTTTTTGTTGCCGCACTCCCGGTTCAGAAAATACAGATATTCGTAGATATCCTCTTTTGTTATGCTACCCCAGAAGGCCGTATCCAGCCCCTTGGGGTCGATCTCTTTGAATTCTGCATCCGTGGCCACAAGCCCGCGGCGGCGCTTCATAAAACGGCTGAAGGAGCGTAGGTCACAGTAATAACTGAACGCCGTATTTGCGCTTTTGCCGGCGATCACCTCAAGGTACCGCACATATTCTACAATATCCGGCGCAGCATCCTCAAAGGGTGCGTGTTTGCCGGGGTTTCTTTCGTCCAGATAGATCGACATAGGTTCCTCGTTTCATCACAGGCGGTCATTTTTTAGCGCATTGATGGCATCTGCGATATACGCTGCACCGACCAGCTTCATGCCGGGATAATCTGCGGCATTCAGGTGTGCAAGGCTGTGCTTTGGGATGACCGCCCGCTCAAAGCCGATACGCTCAGCCTCGTGCAGACGCTGCTCCAGATTGGGCACACTGCGCACTTCCCCGCCCAGACCCACCTCGCCAATGGCGATAAGCTTATCGCTGACCGGGCGGTCCAGCAGCGAGGAGACCATACTCAGGCAGACTGCAAGGTCGCAGGCGGTATCCCGCAGTGCAATGCCGCCCACAATGTTGACGTAAACATCCAGATTTCCAAAAAAGTACCCTGCCCGCTTTTCCAGCACGGCGATCAAAAGATTCATGCGGTTATAGTCGTATCCGCTGCAGGCGCGACGGGGTGCCGGAAAATTCGTCTTGGTGGCAAGTGCCTGTATCTCGCTCAGGATAGGACGGCTACCCTCCATGGTGCAGGCCACGCAGTTGCCGGAAACGCCCAGCGGACGTCCTTCCAGCAGCATCTGGGAGGGATTTTCGATCTCGGCAAGCCCTGTGCCGGTCATATCGAACATTCCCAGCTCATTAGTGGAGCCGTAGCGGTTTTTTGCTGCCCGCAGAATGCGGTACGGCAGCATCTTGTCGCCCTCAAAGTAGAGCACCGTATCCACGATATGTTCCATGACCTTGGGGCCTGCAATCGCGCCGTCCTTGTTCACATGACCCACGATGAACATAGGAATCTCCTGCTTTTTGGCTACCGCCAGCAGCCGGGCGGCACTCTCCTTCACCTGACTGACCGTGCCGGACGAGGACGAGATATCCATGCAGCGCATGGTCTGGATGGAGTCGATGACCACAAGATCCGGCTTTTCTTTTTCGATCAGACCGCAGATCTCGTCTACGTCATTTTCCGCCGCCAGAAAGATGTTATTCTGCGGTACCTTCAACCGTGCTGCCCGCAGCTTGACCTGCCGGACAGACTCCTCACCGGTGATATACAGAACGCTGTGTTGGTTGGAGATGGCACCGCACAGCTGTAACAGCATGGTGGATTTACCCACGCCAGGCTCACCGCTCAAAAGCACTACACCGCCCAGCACGATACCGCCGCCCAATACGCGGTCCAGTTCCGAGATGCCGGTCAGGATGCGGCTTTTTTCCTCAGTTGTGCTGATCTCTGACAGCCGTTGGGCGGTCAGGGTGGTCACGCCCTCCTGACGAGCCGCGGCAGCCTGACGGGCGGCAGGAGTCCCTGCCTTAGGGGCTTCGGCCACAACATCCTCGTTCATGGTATTCCAGCTGCCGCAGCTGGGGCAGCGCCCCATCCAGCGGGGGCTTGTCTCTCCGCAATTGGAGCATACATAGACGGATTTTAGTTTCATGTCTGTCCCTCATTTATTATGGTCTTTTGTTATTGTAACACACTGCGCCAAAACCCGCAAGAAAAGGATACTGTTTACAGGCGGCTGCCAAGATACGAAAGCCCTGCCGCTGCACCGCAAAGCGGCAGCAGCACCACCATGGTCAGCAGATACTGCCCCAGCAGTGTCTGCACTCCGGGGCGGACTTGTCCGCCGGGATGCTTGCGGAAAGAATATGCGTGGATCCGGCTGCTGACCTGCAAAGCGCAGGCTCCGAAAAAGCACAGACAACCGCTTGCTGCCGCCACAGGCAAGCCTGTCCATAGCAGTGCCGGAAGTATTGCTTTCCACCCACCTGCTGTGCATAGCTGTACCATAAGCAGCCCGCTGCCCAAGCCGTACAACATCATATTGCCAAAGATCATTACAGGGCCAAGGGCAGAAAGTCCCAATACCAGAAATAGGCTGACCACAAGGCCGAGTGTCAGGTATTCCATGCCGAAAAGCTGTACAGCCCCCTGCATACCGCTCGGTGTAAACAGCCCTTGCCACGCTTCCAGATAATACCGCAGCAGCTCTGCCTGCCGGGCATCGCATACGGCCTGTAACACACCGGCTGCCGTACACCCCAGCAGAAACGCCGCAGCCAGCAGCCAGCAATCTCGGGTGGCGTGGCGCTTTGCCGGGGTGCAGGGCTCTTTTTGCGTCAATTGCTCTGCCGGTTCAGCTGCCTGTGCCGGTACAGGCGGAAGGGCAGGCTCTTCTGTTTGCACCGGTAGGCCGACCGTCTGCGGCAGCAAAGAAAAGCTTTCTTCTGATTTTGTCTGTTCATAGATCCACATACGCTGTTTTCTCCCTCTGATGGATTCGATTTGCTGGATCGATCAACGAAGCGTGTGCCTGTGGCTGCGCAGGGTGACCCCAAGAAGCCCGCCAATGCAACCGCAGAGCAGCACCGCCAGAAGGCGGCATACCACAGCAGGCTCGGCGGCTGTGCCGTTCCATACAGCAGAAAGCGCCAGCGGCACTGCCAGAAATGTACTTTGGAGCAGCCCGGTCAGCAGACCGCGCGCCTTTTTACGAAACGCTGCCGCCAGCGCACACAGCAGACTGCCCATGCACACGGCTGTTGTGGCAAGTATCGGCACTACACTGCCGGAGCAGCCCTGCCCGGCCATCAGCTGCGCAAAACCGGCCAAAGCTGCCGCCGTTACAGCTACCCCAAACACCCCGAAAAGCAGAAACGAAAGAAGCTCCGCCGGGAAACCTCGAGACTCAGACATAACAAAACCGCCTCCCTGCACATAGTCTATGCAGGGAGGCGGTTCATGTATGCACGGTGTAAACGCTTACTTCTTGTCGGCAGGAGCCTTGTCCATGTTCAGCTTTTCGACCGAAGAGATCGCAGACTTGGTGAAGCGGATCTTCACGCGGTCAGCGCCGGTCTCCAGAACAAAGGTGTCGTCCTTGATGGCGACAACGCGGCCAATGACACCACCGATGGTGGTGACCTGATCGCCGATCTCCAGACTGCTGCGCATAGCGGCATCCTTCTTTTCCTGCTTCTTCTGAGGACGATAGATCATGAAGTACAGCAGAACCAGCATCAGTGCCAGCGTGAAGAACAGGCTGATGTAGCCTTCGGACGTGGTAGTCAGAAATTGCATGGGGCAAAATCTCCTCTCAAAAATTCAGATAATGCTATTATACCCTCTTATCAGTCTTGTTGCAAGGCTAAAGTTTAAATTCGGGTATCCAGAAGTTTAACGTATCTGTCATGGAAGGCGGTAAAGGTACCGGCATCCAGTTCATCCCGGATGCGTTCCATCAGGTGATTGTAGAACCACAGATTGTGCATCACGGTCAGGCGCATACCCAACATCTCATCTGCCTTGAGCAGGTGCCGGATGTAGGCGCGGGAATAGTTGCGGCACACCGGGCAGCCGCAGGCGGGGTCAATGGGACGCTCGTCCCGCTCATACTTGGCATTTTTAATGTTAATGATGCCGCTCCATGTATTCAGATGGCCGTGGCGGGCATTGCGGCTGGGCATAACGCAGTCAAACAAATCCACACCACGGGCTACGGCCTCGATGATGTTGCCGGGTGTGCCGACACCCATCAGATAGCGAATCTTGTCCTTGGGCATGTGCGGTTCCACCTGACTGATCATCTCATACATCACTTCAGTGGGCTCGCCCACAGCCAAACCGCCGATGGCGTAGCCGTCCAACTCCAGCTCGGCGATCTGCTTCATGTGCTCCACACGCAGGTCTGCATAGGTGCAGCCCTGATTGATGCCGAACAGAAGCTGATCCGGGTTGACCGAGATACCCTCGTGCTTCAGCCGTGCCATCTCAGCCTTGCAGCGCTTCAGCCAGCGGGTAGTGCGCTCGCAGCTGTCCTTGGAGTAATCATGCTGAGCGGGGTTCTCTACGCACTCATCAAAGGCCATGGCGATGGTAGAGCCCAGATTTGCCTGAATCTGCATGCTCTCCTCGGGCCCCATAAAGATGCGGTGCCCGTCCAGATGGGAGGCGAAGGTCACGCCCTCCTCGGTGATCTTGCGCAGCTTTGCCAGACTGAACACCTGAAATCCGCCGCTGTCGGTCAGGATAGGCCCGTTCCAGCGGGTAAACTTGTGCAGGCCGCCCATATCCGCTACCAGCTTGTCGCCGGGACGCAGATGCAGATGGTAGGTATTGCACAGCATGACCTGCGCGCCGATATCCTTCAGATCCTGCGCCGACAGGCCGCCCTTGATGGCACCGGCGGTGGCAACGTTCTGGAAGGCAGGGGTCTGCACCGTGCCGTGCACGGTTTTGAACTCGCCCCGCCGGGCGTTGTGCTCCTGCTTGAGCAGGGTGTAGGTCGTCAAAGAAGGCATGATTATTCGTTCCTTTCTGCACACGGAAAACAGCCGTGCAGCCTCGATGCAGGTCACGAGCCTGCAAGTTATCAGAATGATCACAGCAGCAGGCTGCCGTAATTGTAATGGGAGCGGCGGATGCAGATCGCATCCTTACCTTTCACATACAAATATCGCAAAAAGCGCGAATTTTGTATCAAACTATCAGCATAGCATCGCCAAAGGAGAAGAAGCGGTACTTTTCTGCCACAGCTACCTCATAGGCGTGCATGGTCTTTTCGTAGCCGTACAGGGCGGACACCAACATGATCAGGGTGCTCTCCGGCAGATGGAAGTTGGTGATCAGACCGTCGATGCAGTTGAACTTGACACCGGGATAGAGGAAGATGTCGGTGTTGCCGCTGCAGGCTTTGATCTCGCCGTACTTGGCGGCGACGGCTTCCAGCGTGCGGCAGCTGGTGGTGCCCACGGCGATCACACGATGACCGGCGGCTTTGGTGTCACGAATCATCTGCGCGGTCTTTTCATCGATGCAGTACCATTCGCTGTGCATTTTGTGATCCGCGATCTCATCCTCCTGCAC
>OIVQ01000407.1_pt1 | contig 11401 bp, 15 predicted proteins | sample 1587271 | NCBI WGS metagenome assembly OIVQ01 (sample SAMN02675044, study PRJEB24791) | human gut metagenome, SKBSTL002 | isolation source: stool | host: Homo sapiens | place: USA
AAGATATTATGAAGCCAACTACTTATATTAATTGGGACGGTCTGAAAGACATTCCGTTCTTCTATTGCGATACAAAAGAAGATGAAGAAAATAAAGATTTCGACATCTATTACCAGGGCAAGCTTGTGCTGCATGACTATAACCATTGCGGACACTACCTCTACACAGCTGCTGTGCTGTTCAGTAGAATCAAGAACAAAACGGCAGACTGGGTGAACCTGCGCAACCTTTGGATTCTGCGTGATTGCGTGCGCGAGAACTACAATCACGGCATAGGGGTGGACGACATTATCTTTGGAGAGAATTTTGATGGCGAGAACCTCGATACACTCACACCACTTACAAAGAAACGATTTGATTATTTGTGCAAGCGGATTAAGGAACTTGACCCATACGCAACAATCTAAAAAACAAGTCCTATGAGCGAAAACCTACCAAACAAAGCCGTATTCCAGTCCTACATATGGACATGTGCCAAATACGATTTCAGTCCTTACGAAAAGCGTATCATATATCGTCTTATCGAATTTGCCCAACGATGGTTGGAAGGTATTAAAATCAAAGACCATATGCACAAGATTGAGCCGTCTGACTGTGGGGTGAACATCACCATGCCTGTAGCATCCATTCTTCGAGACGAAGATGACCACAACTATGCCAAGGCTAAAGCTGCTTTCACATCACTTTCCAAAAAAGGTGCTGAATATGAAGATGATAAGATTTGGTTCTATACAGCCATCATCGAACACCCTAAAATAGAAAAAGGCACAGGGATTGCTACCTTCCATGTTTATGACCCTATCTGGAGAGCCGCACTTGACTTTACAAAAGGATTCAAGAAATACGAGCTCATAACAGCCATGAAATTCAAGAGCGTTTATGCCATGCGCTTCTATGAACTGATGTCCGGACAGACAAAACCCTTATTTGTGCCGTTAGAAGGTTCTGACGGGCTTCGTGAGAGGTTCTGCTTGCAAGGGAAGTACGAGAGAGTAAACGACTTTCGAAGGAAAGTTATTGATGCAGCCAAAAAAGAACTTGATGAATTCTCACCGTATTCCTTCGTAGCCAAGGAAGAAAAGGAAGGGAAAAAAGTCATAGGGTGGACCCTCTTCCCTGTTTTCTTTGAAGACAGAGAAGACCCAGCACTACAGGAACAGGCGCGCATGGCTAAAGTTACGGCACGGCTCCAGCTGGAGAACAACGTATATGACTACCTCAAATTCTCCTTTGACTTCAAGTCTGATGAAATCAACAAGAACAAGAAAACCCTTATCGAGGGGCAAAACCGCATCCCGGATTTCATAGGGTTCTTGGGAGAATTGAAGAAAGGCGCACGCTTTGCAAACAATCCCAAAGGGTATGTAATCAATGCCATCAAAATCAAACTGAAAGAAGTGTAATTCAACATAAAGCTATTACAAAAATGACAAAAGCAGACTTAGTACAAGAGATTTCAAAACAAACCGGGATAGACCGGGATGAAGTTTTGATGATAGTAGAATCATTCATGGAAACCGTAAAAGACTCCCTATCGAGAGGGAAGGAGGTCTATCTCCGTGGCTTCGGCAGCTTCATCATCAAAAGACGTGCAGAAAAGACCGGACGCAATATCGGTCAGAATACAACCCTGATTATTCCAGCTCATGATATTCCGGCTTTCAAACCGTCAAAAGAGTTTTCAAATAAAATCAAAAAGCAGGAATAAACAGATTTTTTGGGTATCGTTTGCATACCCAAACGAAAAGTGGAAACTCTGGAAGCATTCCAGAGTATATAAAAAAGCCGGATCCAGCACATCCATGCTGTTCCGGCTTTCAATCATATCACTTTTAAGATATGACTAATTAGTCTTTTTCTTCATTATACGGGTAAAATTCAACATATTCTTTAGACATGAGTGGGTCGTTCAATTCTCCTGTTCTGTCGTAGAATGAAAAGATTTTCTTATTCAGCTCTTTAATATCCCAATAATGACTACCACCAAAGTATAATACGCTAAAGTTAGGAGTGGCAAAAGACCATCTTCCACGAATCTCACCTTCTTTTTTGTTCCCATCTTTATCAATCTCTACATTAGTTCGTGTATATGTTCCATCTTTATCAAAATTCCAAATAGATTCCCAAGAACTACCATCTTCATACTCTTTTTTTCCACCAGTCCAAGTTATATCACATATTAGTGCGATTATGCTTTCTTCTCCACTGCTATAATAGCCCTGTTTCTCAACACAACAGGGAAGAAGCAGCATTTGTACAACCACTGCAAAAAAAACAATTATTCTTTTCATAATTAACATATTAAATCATGCAAATATAGAATTTTTTTTGTAGTTTTGGTTCTATAACCCCTTAAAAGAAATATATATGAAAAAATTATTAACAACAACTTTTGCCATGTTGACTGGATTATTCCTTTTCTCATGTAGTAATGAAGAAATTACAGAACCAGTCGTTAGTAATACCGCAACAGATATGGAAATCCTATCCCGTTTTGTGGATGTGAATGAGTCTACTGGAGAGTATTTTATCAATGAGAACAAAAAGACAAGGGCTTTATCTTATGTAACCGGGTCCGATTGGAAAGATTTAGAAAAAGTCAGTCCTCTAAGCATTGAAAAATACAAGCAAGAATTACAAGCTTTAAACGCACAAGTAGCAGAAGCCATAGCTGACCCTAATGTCGCATATATGGTCTATTCTACAGGAAGTAAAACATTTGTAAGAAAAGTAAAAGAGAATGTTGACTTCGACTTTGATATATCTGAATATGCAGCACTTGGGACAAGAGCTCCACTTCCAACACTAAGCATTAATGGGGGTTCTCAAAGCACAACAGGTTCTTTTAAAGATGCCAGTCGTACCATCAACATGGAAGTAAGGTTAAACGCTTCGATTCAGTTCAATTATTATTTCTTTGAAGTATTAAGCCCTAATGCAAAACCTGACTATGACGATAACATAACTACACCAGAAAGTGTAGCTTTTAGCGGAACAGGACCACTATCAAACACAAGATTTGTTTGGACGGCTTATTGGGATGCCCAAGACCAAAATGACAAAATGTTTAAATGGGAATTCAAAGGAAAAGGCACAACCCCCTCTTTCGGATTTATAGCAGATTGTACATTCAGCAAATAATTATATTAGCGGACGCTCTAAAAAGCGCCCGCTTTTTTTATTTAGCATTTTGCTCCTGCTGAAAATATTCATAATACCTCTTGTAATTATCCCTGTCCTTGGCTGCATCCACCCATAGGTAACACATCAGACAGGCGAACAATAGGGAGAAAACAGCACAAAGGATTGAATACATGGAAACGTTCTTGTCCACATAGCTGCCGTTTTTCATTCTGTTTCCCTGTCGTTCAAAGTCCGCCAATACACTTTTTAGGCGATTTTCGGCACTTTCGAGACTTCCTCTGTCCATTTCCACCTTTTTAGCTGTTGCGTCCTCTATGCGCTTTGTATAGGCTTCCACGCGCTTCAATTCTTGAAACACAAGTTCTACCGCAAGCTGCGGATTTACTTTGGGGGTGGTGTCCTTTCTCTTTCGGGGGCTGTACTGTCCCTGCTTATAGGTGTAGTCCTCCGTCTTTGGGTTTGAGGGTGTTTCCATAATTCCTACTGATTGAGTTATACTTCAACTTTTTCTGTGTCTTCTCGATGTGGGCAAGCGTATAGCCTTTCCCTATCTCGCTTGCCTTGTATTCCGTTCCGCTCCGGGCTTCCACATAGTAGCCGTTAAGTTTGCCGGTACTCGCACGGGCTTCCCTCACCTTGAAGCCCAGTTTTCCGAGTTCACGGCTGAATCCGGCAAGGTCAAACCCCTGCATCCTTGTAAGGACACTGTCCATAGCCTGTTTTATCTCTTCCCTGTTGGCTTTGCCTATATCCTTTGACTGTACCAAGTTCCGTTCTCTGGCTATGCTGTTGGCGGCTTCTGTGGCTCTCTTCCCTATCCAGTTGTCTTTGTAGAGTTCCCCCGATAACGACACACGGTTTGCCAGTATATGCAGGTGGGCTTGTCTGCTGTTCTTCTCCGTTCCGCTGTGCTTCACGATGATGTACTGGTGATTCATCAAGCCCATGCGCTGCATGAAGTCGTTGCCGAGCTTCGCCCAATCCGCATCGGTCATGCCTGCACTTTCTTCCACTGAAGGACTGACCTCAAACCGAAGGCAGTTGTTCCTTACGTTCGGAAAATCAACAAAGTAAGGTTTCATCTCCTGCACCATTTCTTCGCCTGTGCAGCCGAAAAGCTCATGGCGGTGTATCTCGGTGGCTGCCGCCTCTCCGTTTATCTCTTTGGCAAGGTCGTACTCCAGTGCTGCCGTGCCATGGGAAATGCTCTTTCCTTTTGCTATCATCGTGAAAGTATCTTTTTAAGTTCATTGATTAGTGCCTGGTTCTCCTCGAACACTTCCCTGTACTGGCGCCCACCGAAGTAGTTGTTCAGACGCTGGAGTGTTCCTTTCAGTCGGGCTATCTCCCGAAACAGTTCCCTTTCTTCTTCCGTGTACCTCTCCTTGGGTCGTCCGCCCAGTGCGAGTGTACGGCAGTACTCCGATGTGCTGATGCCGCATCGGGCTGCCTGTTCCGCAAGTGCCGCCTTTTCAAGTGCGGTGCAGCGGAATGTTATCTTCTCCGTTCGATTTACTTCCATGCCGCAAAGGTAATCTTAAAATCCTTTTGAGCAAAGCGAGAAAGGCAAGAATGTCCGACAAGGACACTTCTTGCTATATATACACATGCCGCATGGGAATACACACAGTGCTAACACACTACATAGCCACACACTTTTTTTCTTTTTTCCCTGCCATTCCCACAACGGAACACGGAGAGCTGTCAAGGGTTCGAGCGGGAAAAACCGCACAGCGAAGCTGCTCAGGATTTTTTCAGATCCGAACTTGCGAAGCCCTTGACCGCTTCGGAGTGTGGAGTTACCTTTGCAGACCGAAAAGAGAAAAATCATTTATCGCTGTAATGCCCTTCTGCGGATATGACAAACACATTCACAACATCTTCATAAATTTCATAGACAAGCCTATCCTTCTTGTTCACCTCCCTTGAATATACGTTTCCTCCGTATCCTTTCAATGGTTCTGGATGCCCAGTCCCAGTACGAGGATGTTTGTGCAGTTCTTCGATGAATTTCGTAATTTTCTTAAAAGATGCAGGGTTTGACCTTTTAAATTTCGCAATGGAAGCCAAGGCTTCATCACTATACGTTACACTATACATAAACTACAATGATTCAAGTAAAGCCATAGATTGCTCAATAGTCTTACATGTCACACCTTTTCCTGCCTTGTAATCCTCTCTGGCTTTTGAAATCTTCTTTCTAAATTCGTCACTGATGGTATAATCATCTTCATGGATTGGGACAATCATATAAGACTTCCTTATTCCGCGATGAATTACAATGTCTTCACCAGCATCAGCCTTATCCAAAATTAAAGCCTGTTTTTCCCTTAATTCTCTTGTTGTGTAGTCGAATGTTGCCATGATTTCACTGTTTTTAGGTTTACTCTGCAAAGATAAGAAAATATATCGGTGCCACCAAATGGTACACGGCAAAAAAATCCTACAACCGCACAATCCCCCAACCCCCTTACGAGGGGGCTTTGTCTTTGTTTTCCCTATTGTTTTTCATCCGTTTTTCCGAAAGTTGGGAAGCAATCTCAACCTTATGAGCCTGTTTCTATCTTAACATCGACTATCTATGTCCTATCCTCGCGCGCGCGCATTATGCGAGAAAAAAAGCCTCTAAGTACGACTTTTGGAATACTCAAGTACGACCTAAAGAATAAAAATTATACCCCCTAAGTACGACCTAAAGAATAAACTATACGACTTCAATTTGTCAAAGTCGTACTTTATTTATATCTTTGCGGAAAACCATAAAAGCACACTTATGAAACCAACAACTTACATTGATTGGGACGGTCTGAAAGATATTCCGTTCTTCTACTGCGATACAAGGGAAGATGAAGAAAACAAGGATTTCGACATCTACTACATGGGTAAGCTGGTGCTGCATGACTACAACCATTGCGGACACTACCTCTACACAGCTGCTGTGCTATTTAGCAGAATCAAGAACAAAACGGCAGACTGGGTGAACCTGCGCAATCTTTGGATTCTGCGTGATTGCGTGCGTGAGAACTACAATCACGGCATAGGGGTGGACGACATTATCTTTGGAGAGAATTTTGATGGCGAGAACCTCGATACACTCACACCACTTACAAAGAAACGATTTGATTATTTGTGTAAGCGGATTAAGGAGCTCGACCCATACGCAACAATTTAACACTCCATTGAGTGAAGGTAGGGCTTGTCTTTGTGTGCTCCCCCTTTGGGGGACGGGAGGGGGATAAGAAAAATACCACTGAAGATGTCGGATATCCGTCAATTCACTCCGGTGGTATTATTGCAACTCTCCCGTATCGTTCGGCAAGGGTTGTCTTTGTGTACAGCAAAGATAGTTTTTTTTCCGGAAGTATCCTTGTTTATGTGGATTTAGTTGTGTATTTGTGTCCGGATTGCGCAGCTGGGGGAATGGGGGCGAAGTCCCCATACTAGATAAATTAGAAAGTTTCGTGGTAAATGCTTTTTGGCTTGTTGCAGGCAGGTTTTTTGAATGATGTTTGGTGGTTTGGGATGAATTGTCTACTTTTGGGGTGAGATAAAAAACACGAAGCCCATCGGCTCGCTACCAATGGGCTTTGTATATGTTTAACGGCTTCGCTTCTTACTTTGGACGGTGGGCAGCGAAACCACAATTAAATTTACATGGACAAAGGTACAATAAATATAACCAACTGCAAAGAAAACTCGTTAAAAAACGGTTCTGAAAGTCTTAAAAAAAAGGCTAAGGTAAAAATCATCTCTCATAATTTCACTCGAAAACTTTCGGAAAAGAATCCGGAAAGCAAACTGATGAAAGCGTACATGGATGCCCATGTGTGTTCAAATGTCTATACCGTGCAGGGTGGTAAAGCTCATTCCCATTACTGTCATCGGGCTTTCTGTCCTATTTGTCAGCGTATCCAAACGGCACAAAATATAAAGAAGTTTCTCCCGATTATGAAGTATCTGGCTTCGGAAGGTAGGGAGTTTTATTTCGTGACGCTTACTTTGCAGAATTGTGTTACCAATGATGTAAAGGTGTTGCGCGATTTTATGCGCAAGTGTAACCGGATGTGGGCTGATGGTATAAGGACAAAGCATAAGTTCCGTTCTCTTGATATATCGGGAGTGATCAAGAAGGAATGTACCTACCATGTAGTAAAAAAAGGTTTGTTTTCGTTTCATTATCATTTTCATATTATAGTTGATTCGTTGGAAGCTGCTAAGTATGTGGTAGCCCAGTGGAAGAAGTTGCATGGTTGTACAGTTGCGGATGCTCGTTTTCAGAAATATAAGAAGATAAAGGATTTGGAGAGTGCAGCGATAGAGGTTTTTAAGTATGCTTCAAAGGCTTCAGTTTCACGCTCGAAAGGTCGTGACGGTAAAGAAAAGGTTCAGATAAATTATAGAGCACTGGATATGATTTATACTGCCATGTATGGGATGCAGCGCATGAGTAGTTTTGGGCAGTTCCGTACTATGATAGGGGATGAAGCATTGAATGATTTTCGGGATGAGGATTTGGTTCTTGATGTGGAAGGCTTGAATGTGGATGATGGTTGTTATACTTGGTATATGTCTATAAAAGATAAAGTGGCTGATTGGTATAATATGGAAACCGGGGAAGCGTTGTGCCGTTATAAAGTAACTCGAAAGGATGAGTTATTGCAGGATATTTATCTTGAAGAGAAAAAAAATCCTCCTGAATAGTTAAATATTAGATTATTGGGATAAAGAGCCAATATTTTGTTTATCTTTATGGGAGTAATCTTAAATTGTTAGGCTTATGAAAAGATTTGTTTTTTGTCTATTTATTGTATCATCTTTTATGATGGTATCTTGTTCTTCGGATGATTTTTTAGATTCTGAGAATAATGCAAAGGCTAAAACAACTTTTTATTCGAATGTGAATGAAGCTTATGATGCTTTGTTGAATGCTTTTGATCCTGGTACACGTGGTGTTGCTAAGTCTTATCCTGATTATTATGGCGGTGCCTATGTGGAAAATGGAAAGTTGATTCTATTGACACCATTTGAGGATTTAAAAGATAATGATTACGAAAGCCTGTTAGGAAAAGCCAGCTATGAAGTTAGAAAATGCAAGTATTCTTATAATGAATTGGTTGCTGTAAAGAATACCATATTGGATTATGTTGTTAAATGTAGAGGGGCAGTTAGTTCAAATATTCAATCTTGTAGTATTTCCGGTTTTGAGAATAAGGTTGTTGTTTATTTGTATGATTGTCTAGATGGTTCAATAGCTTTGTTTAGAAATGAAGTTATAGATTCTGATGTTGTTGAATTTCGTCAAGCGGGTGGAGAAATCGTAGAAGCTAGTTATCCTATGGCTCCGGGTACAGAAATACAGGTTAATGAAGGTGAAGGTAGTGGAGGTTCTGTAGGTTATCGTGCTAAATATACGAAGTATGGTAAAACTGTCTATGGATTTGTAACGTGTGCTCATGTTGTAAACGCAGGGGCTACGGTTAAATATAATGGTAGTAATGTTGGAGTGAGTGATAAGGATAGATGGGTTCATTCGGGTCTTGATGCAACATTTTGTTCATTTAGTAGTGACCGTTATGAATTAAGTAATTTAATAGGGGCAACAGGTAAGAACTTAAGTGTCGCAACAGGTTTTGTTGCTGCTGAAACGAGTGTATCGAAGTATGGTAGAACTACTTTTGAATCTACAGGTATTGTAAAGAGTGAAAGTACATTTTATACAGTTAATGGAGTGGATTTTACTGATGTTGTGCGTGTAGAAAATATGGACGCTGATTATGGTGATAGTGGTGGTATTGTCTATGATTCTTCAAATAAGACTTTAGGTATAGTAAGTGCAATAGAAATGAAATCCGGAAAGCCGACAGGTGTTGTATGGTATATGAAAGCTCCTAATATTAATATTAAGTTTGGTATAGAACGATATTGATTTATTAATTCAAGTGAAGTTTAATTTAAAGCTTCACTTGATTTTTTTTGAATATATGGTTAAAGTTCGATTGTTTTTTAGCTTACTATTTTTTTTTCTATCCTTTAATATTAAGGGGCAGAAAAATCTTCAATGTGTTTCAAATGATTCTATTGTTATGAGAGTAGTACCATGCGTTTTAGGGACATCTTCTGATTTTATATGTGTTGATATTTTTAACAATAGTGATTTTAGGATTTCCTGTGGTACTTATTATGATTTTCAGCGGTTTCAATTTAATAAGTGGGTAGATATTGATTTTGGTGATATGGCTTGGGAAGCCGGAATTTATTATATTAATAGAAAAAGAAATAGGGTGCTTAAGTGTTACTTAAATAAAGAGAAGTACAAATATACTCCTGGGAAATATAGAGTTATTAAGTATGTTACTATAGAAAAAGAAATATATGAAAAGCGTAAAGTTGTTGCTGACTTTATATTAAAGTGAGTTTGTGTTTGTGAACTACCGCTAAACTAAAGATTTAGCGGTAGTTCACAATTATTACAATTTAGGTATTTATCGATATAATCCTTTACTTGTATTAAGTCCTAGCACTTTTTGTAATTGATTCCAAAGTTCTTGAAAGAATGTTTTAAAGTGAGTATTATTTAACCAAATGGTAGTAGTACCATTCCGGCTTTTGGCAATATCTATCTTTATGCTTTTGACCGGGTATGATTTTCGTTTATCCCTGTCGTATAGGTTGCCTGTATAGTATATTTCTTTTCCTGTAAGGAGTTGTCGGATATCGTTGTTTTGTATTCCCATAGTTCGGAGTTCTTCTATATTTTCCCCTGCGTTTTCCATTTCCGGGAACAGTTCTGTTATGGGCTTGAGTTTGGCTACCTGTGCCTTTATTTGCCTGTCGGCTGTTTCCTGTGCTCTTTGCATCGCAATGGTGTTGGTTTTAAGTTGTCCTTCCAAATTTTGGTTTTTGAAAGAGAGATTGTAGTTTTCTTTTGTGAGTTCTTCGATTTCTTTGGCTTGTCGTTTTACTTCCCCTACATTGAAAACACTTGTAACGGCATTAAAAACGGTCTTTCCGGCTTTTGCTGCTGCTTCCTTGGCTTCGTTAATGTGGATATCGGTTTTCATGCTTTTGAGCTCTTTTCGGGCGATATTGAGTTCTTCCTGTACTTGGTTGATCTGCCGGGTTCCTGTGGAGTATTCCCGGTTGAGCTGCTCGATGTCTTTTTGAAGTTGCTCGGCTTTCTCCGTTTCCATTTGGTTTTTGTATTGCATGGCTGACAAGTGTTTCTGGTCTGAAGAAACGCCACGTTCCATGTTCAAGCACTCGGCTGTTATGGTCTGCATCTCTGCCATGTCGTGTTTGTTTAGCTTAACTGTTTTTCCGGTATGTCCGTCCGTCCAGTCGAAAATCATGTGCGCATGATAGTTCGGTTTCCATGCTTCTTCCCTACCGTCCCATACGTTTGCGCCTTCGTCCTTATGAGTGTATATTTGGAAAGCGTGTACTCCGAAACGTTCTTCCAGCTTTTCGGCTAGGTTCTGAAGCTGCCGGAGTGTGGTGTCTTCGCTGATCACGATTACTCCTTCCCGTATTGGGGTTGCTTTTTTCTGCAAGCCCTGTCCGGTAGTTGCCTTGTATTTTTCCGTTATGTCTTGGTGTACTTCAGTAATTGGACGTTCTATCCACTGTTCGTTGCGGTGGGTGAGTTCCGGACGGATGTAGTCCAGCTCCTTACTCCTTAGGTTGTGCCGTTCTGCGCTGCCGATTTTGCAGGCTTCCACTCTGATGCATGTCTTTGCCATATCGTTAGGTTTTAGGTGTGTATGTCTGTTCTGAAGATGTGGCGTGAAACGTCACATCGCACGGGGTCAAGGGGTGTCCCCTTGCACACAACCCCTTTAGGGGTTATAGTGTGCTATAACCTTTTGCAAAGGTAAGCCTTCCGGATGGGATTTGCAAGCGGTTTGCCATGTGTTCCGGACATGCTTAAGAACAGAAGCCGGACAAAAGGGGAAAGAGCACAAGGCACGATAAAAAATCATCGGTCGGGGAGCGCCGCACGGCAAGGGGGTGCACCAGCACTCCCGACGAGTGCATCGGTTGGCTGAGTTTTTGGTTAAAATGGAAAAAAGTTGGTTTTTCTTTTGGCATTGTTATAACTTTATCTATATTTGTATATTGATTATCAATTATAAAGTTATAACATTATGGTAACAAACATTATTCAAATTGGAAACAGCAAGGGGATAATACTTCCTTCCGAAGTATTGAAACAGTTGCGTTTGTCCTTGAAATCGGCTGTGAGCATTTCTTTGGACGG
>OIVQ01000432.1_pt1 | contig 10821 bp, 4 predicted proteins | sample 1587271 | NCBI WGS metagenome assembly OIVQ01 (sample SAMN02675044, study PRJEB24791) | human gut metagenome, SKBSTL002 | isolation source: stool | host: Homo sapiens | place: USA
CTGACCGAAAAGAGCCTGCTGTGTGAGGCCCAGCGCATCCGCCTGAACTGCGTGGCCGATGGCACCTGCCTTGCGGCCATCGAGCCGGGTGACCTGTACGCGCTGTTCTCGAACCTGCTCGACCAGGCCATCGACGCTGCAGCCCAGCAGCAGAATGACCGCCGCATGATCGACCTGCTTGTATGCAGGCGGCAGGGCTTCGCGGTCATCAACGTCATCGGCCCGGCGCTGTCCGGCAGCCAGTCCGACCACGGACGCCGCCACAGCTATGAGCTGAAGGTTGCCCGCCGTGTCGTGCAGAAATACAGCGGCACTATGGCGACAGAACCCCGCGGAGAGCTGTTCGCCGTCAAGATCGTGATGCCGCTCACCAGGGGATGAAAGAAAAAATACCGCCTGTTTTTTGTGCAAGATGTACAAAGAACGGGCGGCCTTTTTTGTACCCCAAAAACCGAATATCCCGCCAGAAATACCACTTTTCGCAAACCTATTGCCAGAAATTTAACAGTTCTGTACAATACAGGTACAGTAAAAAACAACACAGGAGGGCGCAATGCGAAGCACGACCAAGCTGATGAAGAACTGGCAGTTCACCGGCCCTGACGGTAAGACCACTGCCGTGGACCTGCCGCACACATGGAACAACATCGACGGCCAGGACGGCGGCAACGACTACTGGCGCGGCACCTGCATCTACAAGACGCAGTTCACGGCGCCCACTTTTGACAAAAATACCCAACAGGTCTGGCTGCAGTTTGAGGGCGTGAATGCCAGCGCCAAGGTCACGCTGAACGGGGTGGAGGTCGCCCGCCACGACGGCGGCTACTCCACTTTCCGCGCGGATGTCACGGCGCTGCTGGCCGACAGCAATGAGCTGATCGTGGAGGCGGACAACAGCAAAAATGACCGCGTCTACCCCCAGAAGGCTGACTTCACCTTCTACGGCGGCATCTACCGCGACGTCAGCCTGCTGGTCGTCAGCCGGAACCACATCGCGCTGGGTTACCTCGGCGGCCCGGGCGTGCAGATCACGCCCACTGTCAACGGTGCAAACGCTGACATCGAGGTCAAGACCTGGATGGAGGGCGACGGCGAGGTCGAGTTCTCGATTTACGACGCCGCCGGTGCCGAGGTGCTGACCGGCAAGGGCCGGGACACGACGGTCACGCTGGAGCACCCGCACCTGTGGGACGGCGTCCGCGACCCGTACCTCTACACCTGCGCGGTGCGTCTGGTGCTGAACGGCGAGGTACAGGACGAGGTACGCCAGCGCTTCGGCGTGCGCAGCTTCTCGGTTGACCCCAAGCGGGGCTTCTTCCTCAATGGCCGCCCGTATCCGCTGCACGGCGTCTCCCGCCATCAGGACCGCAAGGGTGCGGGCAATGCCCTGACAAACGAAATGATGGAGGAGGATATTTCCATCATTCTGGAGATCGGGGCCAACACCATCCGTCTGGCTCACTATCAGCACGCACAGTATTTCTACGACCTGTGTGATGAAAAGGGTCTTGTCATCTGGGCAGAGATCCCCTACATCACCATGCACATGAAAAACGGCCGTGCCAACACCCTGACCCAGATGGAAGAGCTGATCGTCCAGAACTACAACCACCCCTGCATTGCCGTTTGGGGCCTGTCCAACGAGATTACCGCCGCATCCGCTGTCAATGAAGATCTGCTGGAAAACCACCGTCTGCTGAACGAGCTGGCCCACAAGCTGGACCCCACCCGGAAGACCACCATGGCAAATGTGTTCATGCTGGAGACCACCAGCCCCATTCTGGAGATCCCGGACGTGAACAGCTACAACCTCTATTTTGGCTGGTATCTGGGCGAACTGGAGCAGAACGACGAGTTCTTTGACAAATACCACGCCGATTACCCCGACCGCTGCATCGGCTTTTCGGAGTATGGCGCAGATGCTAACCCCCAGTATCAGAGCAGCCACCCGGAAAAGGGCGACTACACCGAAAGCTATCAGTGCGTTTACCACGAGCATATTGCAAAGATGATCGCCGACCGTCCTTGGCTGTGGGCGACCCATGTGTGGAATATGTTCGACTTTGCCGCCGATGGCCGGGACGAGGGCGGCAAGCACGGCGAAAACCAGAAGGGTCTTGTCACCTTTGACCGCAAGCTGAAAAAAGACCCCTTTTATCTCTACAAGGCCTACTGGAGCAAGGAGCCCTTCGTGCACCTGTGCGGCAGCCGCTATGTGGACCGCGCCGAGGATGTGACCGAGATCAAGGTCTACTCCAATCTGCCAGAGGTCTCGCTGTACAAGGACGGTCAGCTGGTGGAGACTAAGCAGGGCGACAAGGTGTTCACCTTCCAGCTGCCCATTACCGGCAAGCACAGCATTGAGGCACGCTCCGGTGAGCACAGCAGCGTGATCCTGGTGAACAAGGTGGACGCCCCCAACCCGGATTACGCCATGGACAACCGCAAGAACGTGACCAACTGGTTTGACGGCGAGCTGGACGAAAGCTGCTGGTCGGTGAAGGACAACATGGCTGCCGCCATGGCAGACCCGAAAGCCGGTCCCATCCTGAAGCAGATCCGGGAAAAGGCCGCTGCTTCCCGCGGAGACGTTGCTGCCGCCGTGAAGGACAATCCGGCTCTGGTGGCCATGATGGAGCGCGCCATGCAGCGGATGACCATTGAATCCATGCTGATGCAGGCAGGCGCTTCCGAGGAGGACATCAAGCAGCTGAACCGTGTATTGCAGGGTATTTCCAAGGAGTGAGTTTCGATGAGACAGACTTATTGCAACCCCCTTGATCTGGGCTACCGCTATCAGCACATGAAGGAAGGCCCGCGCGTGGCGGGTTTCCGGGAGGGTGCAGACCCGACGCTGGTTTATTTCAAGGGCAAATATTATCTCTTTGTTTCCATGTCGGCAGGGTTCTGGTATTCGGAGGATCTGCTGAACTGGGACTTCCATGCAGACCCCGGCCTGCTGATCTACGACTACGCACCGGATGTGCGGCAGGTGGGCAATTACCTCTATTTCTGCGCCAGCCGCAAGGGACGCAACTGCCCCATTTTGCGCACCGCTGACCCCCTGACTGAGCCGTTTACCGAAGTGTCTGCCCCCTTTGCCTTCTGGGACCCGGATCTGTTCTGCGATGACGATGGCCGGGTGTACTTCTACTGGGGCTGCTCCAACATCTCCCCCATCTACGGGGTGGAGCTGAACCCGGACACCATGACCCCAATCGGTGAAAAGCAGGAGCTGATCTTCGGCAATGAAACCGTACTGGGCTACGAGCGCCCCGGCAACAACGGCATCGTGGACCGGGAAGCCAGCGTGCTGTACCAGTCCATGAAGCAGTTCTATGATCCCAAGACCGGCAAGCTGAATCTGCCGCCGCAGATGGCAAATATCCCCGGCCTGAGTGCCGAAAGCCTGACTGCCATGTTCAACGCCATCGGCAAGCCCTACATCGAGGGTGCCTTTATGACAAAGCATGACGGCCTCTATTACCTGCAATATGCCTGCCCTGGCACCCAGTACAACACTTACGCCGACGGTGTATACACCTCCCGTTCTCCGCTGGGCCCCTTTGTGCGGCAGGCATCCAATCCGTTCTCCGCAAAGCCCGGTGGCTTCATTACCGGTGCAGGCCACGGCAGTACCATTGCCGACACCTACGGCAACTGGTGGCACGCTTCCACCATGCGCATTTCCGTCAACTATGACTTTGAGCGCCGGGTGGGGCTGTTCCCTGCCGGGTTCGACAAGGACGGCGTGCTTTACTGCAACCAGAACTTTGCCGATTACCCCCACCGCATCCCGGCAGACCGCTTTGATGCCGCCAGACAGCAGCCGGAATGGATGCTGCTGAGCTACAAAAAGCCGGTCACGGCCTCCAGCACCGCAGAAAACAGCAGCCCGGAATGGGCAGTCAATGAGGACTGCCGCAGCTGGTGGAGCGCCGCCGGTGCAGAGCCGGGCGAATGGCTCTGCGTGGACCTTGGCAAAGAGAGTGATGTCCGTGCCATTCAGGTAAACATGGCGGATGAAAAGCTGGTGGTGGACTTCCCTGCCGACAGCTACGGCGACGACCGCAAGACCCGCCACATCGAGACTCGGCCGCAGATCTCTCATTACACGGTAGAGACCAGTGTGAACGGAGCAGACTGGACGACCCGCGAAACGATTGCCCGGGAGTGCTCTAACGGCTACTACGAATATGCCGACGGCATCCGCGCCCGGTACGTACGGGTCACGGGAGGCGAACTGCCCTATGGACAGCCGCTGCGCATCAGCGGCCTGCGGGTATTCGGCAACGGCGAAGGCCCGAAGCCCGCACAGGCCGAAGCCGCCGGGGCTCGCGTAGATGCACTGGATGCAAAGATCACTTGGAAGCATATCGAAAATGCACAGGGCTGCAATGTCCGCTACGGCGTTGCGCCCGATAAGCTCTATCTGAGCTGGCTGGTGTACGATGCAGACGAAGTGACCCTTTCCACCCTGACCGCCGGGCAGGAATACTATGTCTGTGTGGACAGCTTTAACGAAAACGGCATCACGCCGGGTAAGATTTTTAAACTGGAGGGGTAAACCATGCCCATCAAAGCCGTGCAGCAATTTATGCTGGGCACTGTACTGAGCAACGAGCAGCAGGCAAGAGAAACGCTTGCTGCCATGAAAGCCGCCGGGTACGACGGCATTGAACTGTGTGGATTTATGATCCACCCCATCGGCTTTGTGGTAAAGCTGCTGACCAAAGCCGCCGGGATGCCGGTGGGCAAGGGCGGCAATCTGGACTGGCACAAGCTGGTGCAGGAGACAGGCCTTCAGGTGGTCAGCCTGCACACCGACCTAGGCTCTCTGGAACGGGATGCCCACGCAGTGGCCGAGGAAGCCAAGAGCTTCGGCACACAGCATGTGGTCATCACCGGGATGTACCGGTTTGATTACGGCGATGAAGCCGCCATGCACGAACTGGCGCAGCGGCTGAACAAAGCCGGCGAAGCCTTGGCAGCCGAGGGCATCCATCTGCTCTACCACAACCACAACTGCGAGCTGCGGCATGTGAATGCGGAAAAGCGCGCCTACGATATCCTCTTAGAAGAGACCGACCCCGCTTTTGTCAACTTTGAGTTTGACAGCTACTGGTTCACCGAGGGCGGTGCAAACGCGCTGGCATGGATGCAGCGGCTTGGTCCCCGCATGAAGCTGTGGCACATCAACGACCGGGGCACCCGCATCACTGGCAGTGCCATCACCCCCATTCTGAAAACCGACAGCATGGAGCTGGGCACCGGCAACATGGACCTGGACAGCCTGATGGCGCAGGCCCTTGCCATGGATGTGGATGCCGTTATTCTGGAAAGCCACCGCAACTGGGTGGACAACTCTCCTGTCAAGAGCTTCCAGCTCAGTGCAAAATACCTTGCACAAAAATTCTGACCTGCCATTCTCTCATTATTTTCTTCTTCATTATCCCCATAAAAGCAACGCCCCACACCGGTTACTCCTTCCGGTACGGGGCGTTGTGTCTTGCGGGGGATCTTTTTGCGTTACAGAATGTGGGTGCCCGGCTGCAAGGTCAGGCTTCTGCCATCCGGGAGGGTGACTTCTGCGGTCAGATTGCAGGGCACGGTGATGGTGTAGGTCACGGCATCGCCTGCATACTGCCAGCCGCTTTCAATGCGCCCCACCGGGGAATCGTACACTGCTTTTGCCCAGCCCAGTGCCGGGTTCGGGGTGGGAGCGATGGTCAGGGTCTCCCCTGCCAGATGGATGCCGCACACGCCGCCGAACAGCCAGCCGCAGATGGCGCCGTAAGAGTAGTGGTTCAGGGATTCGCTGGGGTGGCCGTTTGCGTCAATGCCCGTCCATGTCTCCCAGACGGTAGTAGCGCCCTGCTTGACCTCATAGAGCCAGCTGGGAGCGGTGTCCTGTAACAGCAGCTTATAGGCGGTGTCGGCATAGCCGTACTTTGCCAGCACCTCGCAGAGGAAGGGCGTAGAAAGGAAGCCGGTGTTCAGGTGGTAGCCGTTTTCCGCCACCATCCGGTTCAGGGTATCCGCAGCGGCTTGGCTCTCCTCCTCGCCCAGCAGTGCAAAGGCAATAGCGCGGACGTATTCGCACTGGCGGTCAGAAGTAATTTTCCCGTTGTCCGTAAAGGCAGCACGGTATGCCTTGACCGCCTTTTCTACCGTGTCGCGGTACTGCGCTGCGTCCTCTGCCTTGCCCAGCGCCTGCGCGATTTCTGCCAGAAGCCGCCCGGAATAAGCCAGATACGCCGTACCCACGCTCTTGCGCGGGTTCATCATCGCCTGCATGGGGGTAATGCCCGGCTCACACCACTCGCCGTAGTCCAGACCGTTCAGCACCGTGTACTTGGCGTATGCCCCGGTCTGCTGTTCTTCGGTGGTCTGCTGGGCACGGCCCAGCAGGAAACCATACCACTTTTGCATCATCTCGTAGTTGTCCGCAAGGATCTTGCGGTCGCCGGTGCGCTTATAAAGGGCGTAGGGCACCAGAATGGCGGCATCGCCCCAGCCCGCCGACATACAGAGCATGGGGGTCATGTAGCCGGGGCGGCTGGTGGGCGGCGCAATGTTCGCCATGCGTCCATCCGGGTACTGGTTCAGGCGGCATTCTGCCAGCCATTTTTCCACCACTGGGTAGCAATCCATCAGGGTCAGACCGGTCTCGATGAACACTCCCATGTCCCCCGTCCAGCCGGCACGCTCCCGGGTGGGGCAGTCGGTGGGGATATCGCAGAAGTTGCCCTTCTGGCTCCACACACTGTTTTTCACCAGCTGGTTCACATCGGCGTTGCCGCACGCAAAGTTGCCGGTGACCGGCATCTCCGAATAGACGGCGTGGGCAGTAAACTCTGCGCCGGTCAGGTCGATGTCCGTTTCCACCTTTGCGTACCGGAAGCCCATGATGGTAAAGCTGGGCTTGTAGTGGTTCTCGCCCTCTTTGCAGACGAGTTCCAGCATCTGCGCCGTGCCACCCTCCTTGTGGCGGTTCCGGTCCTGAAAGTTCTCCTGCGTAAAGTTGCCGTTCTCGTCCAGTGCTTCGCCGCACAGCAGCTTGATTTTCTGCCCGGCATGGGCGGTCAGCTTCATCTCCACATAGCCAGCCATATTCTGCCCAAAGTCCAGCACAGTCTCGCCGTCGGGGGTGCGCAGCAGCCTGCCCGCAAAGGCTTCCTGCTCCCGGATGGGCACGGTGTTCATACCGGTGATGGGCAGGGAGTTCGGCTCGGTCTTTACGCCATGCCAGCCGGAAAGCTCCTCTTCCAGCCGGGCATCGTACACTTCGCCCTGCTGCAGATCATTTTGGCGAATCGGGCCGCACTGGGTGGTCTCCATGTCGTCATCCGAAACGCAGACCGCCTTGCCGTTCACTTCCAGCTGGAACAGGACAGCCAGTTCGCTGCCGAACAGGTCACGGTCACCATCCACGCCGGAGGTGCTGCGGTACCAGCCGTCGCCCAATGCAATGAGCAGCTTGTTTTCCCCCTCACGGACAAGTGCTGTCACATCGTAGGTCTGTGCCCCAAGGTGCTTATCTGCGGTAAAGCTGCCGGGGGCTAGCACCATATCGCCGACACGCTTGCCGTTCAGCCATGCCGTATACAGTCCCTTAGCGGTAATGTACAGCCGCTTGCTTTCTCCCGCCGGAGCGGTGAACGTTTTGCGCAGATAACTTGCCGGGCGGTGGGGCTGATAAGGCTGCGCCTGCCCTTTGCCGGAGGCTTCCAGCGCCGCCTGCTTCTGCTCCCAGTTGGGCTTTGCAAAGGCGTTGATGGCATCAGCGCAGTCGATGTCCGGCTCTTCTGTCTCCGGGCAGACCCACACGCCCTGCCAGTCTGCCTGTGCAAGCCCGGTCTCGAAGGAAGCGGTGCTCCATGCACCGGGCTGGTCATTTTCATCCCACAGGCGGATGCGCCACCGTCCCTGCGTCTTGGGCGGTACAGCGGCGGGCGTTTCGGTGTGCATCCCACTGCCCAAAACCTTTCCGCTCGTCCACAGCGTTCCGGCTCCGGCGGTCACTTCAATTTCGTAGGCAGTCTGGCGCACACCTCCGGCGCACTGCCACGACAAAAACAGCGTCCCGGCATCCATGCCGAGCGGCGCAGAAAGATGGTTCGTTTTCAGATTTGTTGCTTGCATCATCTACATCTCCTTTTTCCGGTTGATCTCTGCTCTTATTATAAAGGGAATCCCACGGAGTATGGGTGCGAAAATTTGTGTTGTCGGTCAAAAAGTCGTGTCATTTATTATAATCCAAAAATTTCATCTTACTTCACGACTTTTCATCCGTACTGTCTCCGGTTTTCCTGTTATACTTTGGGCAAGAAAATCAGAGGGCTGCGGACTGCCCTCAAACGAAAGGAAGGCATTACAGAATGGACATTGAAAAGATCCTCCAGCAGATGACACTGGAGGAAAAAGCAGACTTCTGCTCCGGTTCGGATTTCTGGCATACACAGCCGGTGGAGCGGCTCGGTGTGCCCGCCGTGATGATGAGCGACGGCCCCAGCGGTCTGCGCAAACAGGACGAGCAGGGCGACCATCTGGGCATCAACGAAAGCATCCCTGCGGTCTGTTTCCCGTCCAGTGCGGCGGTGGCTTCCAGCTTTGACACCGCTCTGGCAGAAAAGCTGGGCGAAACGCTGGGCAACGAGTGCCGCGCCGAGAATCTGGCCCTGCTGCTTGGCCCCGGTCTGAACATCAAGCGCAGCCCGCTGTGCGGACGTAACTTTGAGTATTTCAGCGAAGACCCCTATCTCAGCGGTGAGATGGGCGCGGCACTGGTCAACGGCATCCAGAGCAATGGTGTGGGCAGCTGCATCAAGCATTTTGCCGCCAACAATCAGGAGACCGACCGGATGGTCAGCGACAGCGTGATGGACGAGCGCACCCTGCACGAGATCTATCTTCCCGCCTTTGAAACGGTGGTCAAAAAGGCAAAGCCGCTGGGCGTGATGGCCGCCTACAACAAGCTCAACGGCACCCACTGCTCGGAGAACAAGGAACTGCTGACCGACATCCTGCGCAAACGCTGGGGCTATGAGGGCATGGTGGTGACCGACTGGGGCGCAGTAAAAGACCGCGCCAAGGGCATCGCCGCCGGACAGGATCTGGAAATGCCCGGCGGAAGCGGCCGCGGCACAAACTCGATCCTTTCTGCCATCAAGGCAGGAACGCTCTCGGAGGAGGAGTTGAACGCTGCCGTCCGCAACCTGCTGCGGTTCGTGGATTCTGTGACCAAAACTGAAAACGCGAGCGCCGTATTTGACCGGGACGCAGACTACCGGATGGCAGTTTCTGTTGCAGAGAACTCTGCGGTTCTGCTGAAGAACGAAAAGGGCGTACTTCCTCTGGCAAAGGGCTGCAAGGCGGTGTTCCTTGGCGAATTTGCGCAGCACCCCCGGTATCAGGGCGGCGGCAGCAGCCATGTCAACAGTGCGAAGGTCAGCTGTGCGCTGGAGCACGCTCCCGGTGTAGCCTATGCACAGGGCTACCGCACCGATGAGGATACCGTTGATCCTGCGCTGGAACAGGCCGCCGTGGCTGCTGCTGCAGACGCAGAGGTCGCCGTGATCTTTGCCGGACTCCCGGAGCGGTACGAGAGCGAAGGCTACGACCGCACCACCCTTGCCATGCCGGAAAATCAGAATCATCTGATCGCCGCAGTCGCTGCGGTACAGCCGAATACCGTGGTCGTCCTGCACAACGGCTCTGCCATCGAAATGCCGTGGGTCAACGATGTCCCGGCTGTTCTGGAACTGTACCTTGCCGGTGACGGTGCCGGAGAAGCCGCCGTGAATCTGTTGTACGGCGCTGTCAACCCCAGCGGCAAGCTGGCAGAGACCTTCCCCCGGAGGCTGAGCGACACCCCGGCTTATCTTTCCTTCCCCGGCGAGCGGGAGACCAGCGTTTACTCTGAGGGCGTATTTGTCGGCTACCGCTACTACGACACCACGGAAGCAGATGTTCTGTTCCCCTTCGGTCATGGCCTTTCCTACACGACCTTTGAATACAGCGTACTCCGGCTGAGCCGCAGCACCGTCCGTGAGGGTGAAGAAGTGCAGGTCACCGTCACGGTAAAAAATACCGGCGCAGTCGCCGGCAAGGAAACGGTGCAGCTCTATGTAGCACCGCCCAAGGGTGAGCGTCACCGTCCGGTCCGGGAACTGAAAGGTTTTGCCAAGGTGTCCCTGCAGCCCGGTGAGAGCAAGGAGGTGCAGTTCACACTGGACAAGCGCAGCCTTGCCTATTATGAGCCGGAACTGCATGATTTCTATGCAGAAAGCGGCACTTACCAGATCTGCGTTGGTGCATCCAGCCGGGATCTGCGCCTGACCGGCTTGCTGGAATGGCAGGCAGCGCAGCCGCTGCCGGTACACTTTACCGCAGCCTCCACTCTGAAGCAGGTCATGACCCACCCGGTGGGTGCTGCCATCATCGGACCGATCCTGCAGCATATGGCCGCAGCCGCAGGCAGCGCCACCGGAAAAAAGGACGATGATGATTCTTCTCTGTCCATGATGATGGGAATCCAGCTCAACACGCTGATTGATTTCCACGTCCTGACCGAGGAGCAGCTGAACGGCATCCTGAGCCAGATCAATCAGGCGTAAGGCAGGGATTGCGCGATAAAATAAGTCCTACTCTCTCCACTTTATTGCCATAAATTTTCCAAAAACCTCTTGACGCATTCTACATACAGTGGTATTTTTCTTGTAAATCCCACTGCTTTTGTGGATTGGCCCAAAACCATCCACAAGATGTGGTCGTGTTCATTTTGAACACAGCCACAGAAAGTGGTTGGTTATCACCGTG
>OIVQ01000439.1_pt1 | contig 10556 bp, 8 predicted proteins | sample 1587271 | NCBI WGS metagenome assembly OIVQ01 (sample SAMN02675044, study PRJEB24791) | human gut metagenome, SKBSTL002 | isolation source: stool | host: Homo sapiens | place: USA
TCAAAGAAGTCGGTAAACAGGTTGTCGATGATTTCGCCGATATGCGGGCGGTCAGGGCGGCGCGCCAGAAAAACTCTGTCCTCCGGCATCAGTGATGTGCAGCGCTGCAAAAGCATGTTTTCCTGCGCGGAAAGCTCTGCCAGCTCAGCGGCATGGGTAGTCGTATTCGCCATTTCGGCATCATCGGTGCTGCTACACAATGCATCAATCTGCGCGTCCAGCGGTTCCAGCTGCTGCAAAACCTCTTTGATCATCTGCATTTCCTCCCCTGTGTATGGAGCTGCAAAATCCGCGTCAAAACCTCTTTTAATTCAGTGCGCGGCACAACCTGGTCCACAAAGCCGTGTTCCAGCTGGAACTCACTGCGCTGGAAACCATCGGGCAGTTTTTCTCCGATGGTCTGTTCAATCACACGCGGCCCGGCAAACCCGATCAGCGCACCCGGTTCGGCCAGCGTGATGTCTCCCAGGCTGGCAAAACTGGCTGTGACACCGCCGGTGGTGGGGTGGGTCAGCACACTGACATACAGCCCGCCGCTGCGGCTGAACCGTTCCAGCGCGGCACTGGTTTTTGCCATTTGCATCAGGCTGAAAATGCCCTCCTGCATCCGCGCTCCACCGCTGGCAGAAAAAATAACCAGCGGAAGCCGTTTATCAGCAGCATATTCGATTGCACGGGTGATTTTCTCCCCCACGGCAGTGCTCATGCTGCCCATAAAAAATCGGCTGTCCAGCACAGCTGCCACCGCCTGCACGCCCCCGATCCTGCCGGTTGCGGTGACGGCAGCTTCTTTCAGGCCCGTTTTGACCGAAGCAGCGGCCAACTTTTCCTGATAATCGGGAAAATGCAGCACATCGTTGGGCGCAATGTCCGGGTTCAGTTCTTTAAAAGTTCCGTGGTCCAGAACCGTGCTGAGCCGATAATAGGCGCCGATTGCCAAATGCACCCCGCAGTTGGGGCAGACGTACTGCGCCTTGTTCCAGATCTGGCGGGTGGCGCGGCGTCCGCACTTTTTGCATTCCACGAACTGCGGGTCGTTCCACACGGCACCCGCATCCCGCCGGGCCTTCAGCTGGAAGGTGCGCTCCCGCATGCTGCCCGGCAGCAGGTCTTTGATACTGTTCATCTCGTTTCGCCTCGGTCAGCCTCAGACATGGGCATTGATGTAGTTGAAGATATCGCCCACGGTCTTGAGGTTTGCCAGCTCCTCATCGGGGATGGACACGCCGCAGGCCTCTTCCAGTGCCATGTTCAGCTCCACAGCGTCCAGGCTGTCGGCCTCCAGATCCTCGGTCAGGCTGGCCTCCATGGTCACCTTGTCCTCATCGCAGCTCAGGGTATCGACAACGATCTTCTTCATTTCCTCGAAAGTCATGGTAGTATTCTCCTTTATGTTCACTGTTTGTTTTTAATTATTTACCTAAAATTTATGAGGTATCGAACACGACCATTATAATCAAACCGTTGGATAAGTCAATGGTTTTAGTTAAAAATTTTTATCTTTTACATTTTCGACACAGTTTGCTTCCTCTTTATATAGGGGCTCCCACAGACGCAAAAAGGCCGCTGCACAGTACTTTGTGCAGCGGCCTTTCCCGCAATAATAATATTATTTTCTTATTCCAGCCCGATCTGCTGTGCGTACTCTTCCAGCAGTTCCCGCTCAAGGAAGGGGGTCTTGACGCCCTCGCGGTCGCGGTAGGTCTCGTGACCCTTTCCGATGACGGCGATCAGGTCACCCTCCTGTGCGTGATCCACTGCGTAGTGCAGGGCGTCCAGACGGTCGGGGATCTCCACGAACTTCGCGTCCGGGTTGCCCTTGTTCATGCCCACGCGGATGTCGGCGAGGATGTCCTCCACCTTCTCAAAGCGGTTGTTGTCCTCCGTGAGGATGGAGAAATCGGCCATCTTGGCGCAGATCTCGCCCATGCCGTAGCGGCGCAGCTTGGAGCGGTTGCCGCCGCAGCCAAACACCACCACCAGACGGTGGGGCTTGTAGGCGCGCAGGGTGGTAAGCAGGCTCTCGGTGGATACCTCGTTGTGGGCGTAGTCCAGCAGGATGGTGAACTTTTTGCTGATGGGCACCAGCTCCACACGGCCCTTCACCACGCACTTGCCCAGACCATCGTGGATGGCGGCATCCGGCAGACCCAGCACCTTGCCCACGGCCAGCGCTGCCAGCGCGTTGTACACGCTGAACTCGCCGGGCATATTCACCTTGACGTCCATCTCGTCCTTGCCGGTAACGTGGAAGGCAACGCCCAGAAAATCGTGGGTGCGCAGCAGTTTGTAGCCGGTCTCGCGGTAGTCGGACTTTTCATCGCGGCCATAGGTGACCAGCTTGCAGGTGTGGCCTTCCAGCAGGGCGGCGGTGTTCTCGTCATCGATATTCACCACGCCCACATCGCAGCGCTTGAACAGCTGTCCCTTCCAGCTGCGGTACTCCTCAAAGGTCTTGTGCTCGCCGGGGCCGATGTGATCCGGCGAAAGGTTGGTGAACACGCCCACATCGTAGTGCACGCCCGCCACGCGGTCCATCATCAGGCCCTGACTGGATACCTCCATCAGCGCGGTATCGCAGCCGGCATCCAGAAACTCCCGGAAGGTCTTTTGCAGCTCGTAGCTTTCCGGGGTGGTGTTGGCGGTGTCCTTGTGGCGTCCCATATAGTAGATGCCGTTGGTGCCGATCATGCCCACCTTGCGGCCTGCGGCCTCCAGTACGCTTTTGATCATGTGGGTGGTAGTGGTCTTGCCCTTGGTGCCGGTGACGCCGATCATGGTCATCTGCCGGGCAGGGTTGCCGAAGAGGTTGGCGCTCATCAACGCCATGGCATAGCGGCTGCTCTCCACCTTGACCACGGTCACCCCGGGCAGGGTAGAAAGGTCGATGTCGTGCTGGATGACCAGCGCGCTGATTCCCTTGGCGGCGCAGTCGGCGGCAAACGTGTGGCTGTCCCGCTGGGTGCCCACGATGCACACGAACAAAAGCCCCGGGGCAGCCTTGCGGCTGTCGTAGATGATATCCGCGATCTCAGTATCCAGACTGCCCTGCACAAGGGTAAAGGGCACGCCTTCCATCAGTTGTTCCAGCTTCATACAGTCTCCTCCAAAGAGCTTCTTTACATGGGTTTTTCTTCTTCGTTGGCCGTCATGCGGTCAGGGTGGGTCAGGGGCAGCTGCTCGGTGTCCGTTTCAGCCGCCGGTTCGGTGGTGTCGGCAGTATCCGTGCTTTCTGCACTGTCGGTGCTGTCTGCCGTGTCCTCGGCCGGGGCGGGTTCCTCGGCCTTGGGCGGCACCACATAGCCGGAAGGCAGAGTGGGCTCGCCCTGTGCAAAATAGATCTTGCGTGTGCTGCTGGCGCTGGTATGGCTGAAATCCAGCCGCCCGGTATCGGTGGGGCCGCAGCCCTTACCGTCGGCGTTGGTCAGCACATAGCGGGCGCGGTCCAGCTTATAATCCAGATCGTTCAGCGTGCCCAGCAGCACGCTGATGCGGTCCTGATACAAAAATGCGAGCTGCTCGGTGTCTGCCACTTCCAGCCGTGTCACGTCCTGCGACAGGCCGTATTCCTCCAGCTTGCTGCGCAGTGTGCGCAGCGCTTCCATACGGTCGTTCTCTGTGCTCACCGTGCTTTCACTTTCGGCGGTTTCCGACCCGGAGGCGCTTGCCGCGTCCGCATCGTCCACGAACCAGAAGCCCTGTCCCGGGGTGGTGTCCTGCAGTTTGCCGCCGTACAGGGTGCAAAGTCCCTCAGGCTGGGTGCTTTCCTCGGACAGGATCTTCCATTTGTCCGAGATCACAAGCCATTTATTGCCGTTTTGCACCGCGTAGGCGGGCACGGCCTCGGTCACCTGCACCACCACGGTGTTGGGGTAGTCCCGGATCACCTTGATGGAGCCCAGCAGCGGGAAATTCTGCTCCAGCACCGCGGCCTTTTCGCCGGGTTCAAAGCTGAAGATGTTTTCCTCCAGCTGCACGCCCATCCGCTGCAAAATGCTGTCTGCGGTATAGCCCGCGATCTCGGTCACCTGTTTGCCGTCCGGGGTCTGCACCTGAATGGAATTGATGCGGAACAGCATGGTCATGGTCAGGTAGATGCCCGCGCCAATGACGCACAGCAGCATGGCAAAGGCGGTCAGGCGGCGCAGTATCCGGCGGCGCCGCAATGTGGCGCGGGTCACCTTGCGCTTTTTGCGCATTTCCCGCCGGGCAGGGCTTTGCTGCGGGGCGCTCTGGCTGCCTGCCGGGTGCTGCCGGTTCGGATAGTTTTGCGCGTTCTGGTTTTTCCGGCTGCTCTGCCCGCTGCGGGCATTGTTTGCCGGGCGGCGCTGTTTGCCGCCGGACTTCGCGTTTTTTGGTCTGCTGCCCGCCGGGCGGTTACCGGCGGGGTACTGGGTGGTATTGCTCCCCTGCCCCTGCGCCGGGCTGCGGGGCTGGGTCTGGGTGGGGAACTGGATGCTGTTATCTGCCCGGGAGGAGCGCACGCTGCCGTTGGCGCTGCGGGAGGGCGGGCGGCTGAGCGGTTCGCCGTTGTAGCCGTAGCGGCTGCTGCCGGTGCTCCGGGGCGTATGATCCTGCGAAGGCGCAGAGGTGCGCGCCACATCCCGGTTCAGATCATAGGGTCTCGGGTTCCGGGGTCTGCCGTTGCGGTCACGGTTCTGCTGCATCATTCGCACCTTCTTTCCTGTTTATTCCGGGGCTGCATCACGGGGTCTTGACCAGCTTGAGCAGCGCCGCAGTGATGCGGTCCAGACTGTCGTCCACAGACAGGCTGCGGGCGTTTTTGCCCATCTCGGCCAGCTTGCCGGGCTGTGCCAGCATGGCAGAAACAGTCTGCACCAGCTTTTCACCGGTCAGGTCTTTTTCTTCAATGACCACAGCCGCCCCGGCCTTTTGCAGCTCCATGGCGTTGTAGTACTGATGGTTCTCCGCCACGTTGGGGCTGGGGATCAGCACAGCGGCGCGTCCCACAGCCTCCAGTTCGGCCAGCGTCAGCGCACCGGCGCGGCTGATGACGAGGTCTGCCGCTGCCAGCAGTTCCGGCATATTGTTGATGTATTCCTTTACCACAAGGCTGTCGCCGGGGGCAAAATCCTTCTGCTTTTGCAGCTGCTCAAACAGCTGCACCCCGTACTGACCGGTGGCGTGCAGATGCAGCACCGGCTTGTGCTCATGCTGCTCCCAGGCGCACAGGTCTGCCACCACCTCGTTCACCCGGCGTGCGCCCAAGCTGCCGCCGAAGGACAGGATGACGGTGCGGTCGCCCGCACCCAGCTGTGCACGGATGGCCTCGCGGTTGGCGGCCTGTGCAAACACCTCCGGCCGCACGGGGTTGCCCACCACAAGGGTCTTGTCCGGTGCACCCAGCTTTTCCACGGCGGCGGGCACGGCGGCAAACACGATATCCACATCCGGGGCCAGCAGCTTGTTGGTCACACCGGGGAAGGCGTTCTGCTCGTGCAGGGCGGTGTGGATGCCCATTTTGGCGGCGCAGCGCACCACCGGGCCGGACACATAGCCACCGCAGCCGATGACGAGATCCGGCTTTACTTCCTTCATCATGGCCTTGGCCTTGGGGCCGGAAAGCGCCAGATTCCACAGGGTAATGATGTTGCGTTTGATGTTGTGCAGGCTGAGCTTGCGCTGAAAACCGGTGATCTCAATATGGTGGAAGGGGTAGCCCGCCTGTGTGACCAAACGGTACTCCATGCCCTCCTTACGGCCTGCAAAGTGGATCTCGGCGGTAGGGTCGGCCTTTTTCAGAGCACCGGCAATGGCCAGTGCGGGGTTGATATGTCCGGCAGTGCCGCCGGCTGCGATGAGAACGCGCATGGTGATTCCTCCTTATAAACGCCCGGCCTGCGGCCGGGCGGGCTTGCGGTTTGTTTTACTGTTCTGTACGGGCTGCGCGGGCAGAGGCCAAGTCAATGGTCTTACGTGCAAGTTCTGCCTCGCGCTCGGCGCGGGCGGCCTCCCGCTGGGCACGCATCTGCTCCCGCTGCTGCGCTGCCCGCTCGCCGTTGCGGCCGATGTTCACCATTACGCCCATCTCTGCCAGCAGCAGGATCAGGCTGGTACCGCCGGAGGAGAAGAAGGGCAGGCTGATGCCGGTGTTGGGCAGGGTGTTGGTGACCACGGCGATGTTGCAGAACACCTGCCACGCGATCTGTGCCATGATGCCGATGCCTACCATGGTGCAGTACAGATTTTCCGCCTTATAGGCGATGAGCAGCCCCTGCACGATGAACAGCACGAACAGCACGATGATGAGCACTGCGCCAATGAAGCCCAGCTCCTCGCACACCACGCTGAAGATGAAGTCGTTGGTGCTTTCCGGCAGCCAGAGCTGCTTTTCCACGCTGTTGCCCAGCCCCAGCCCCTTCAGTCCGCCGGAGCCGATCGCATAAAGGCTCTGCACGGTCTGGTCGGTCATCTGGCTCAGATCCTGCGTCCAGCCGTCCAGACGCTTTTGCAGGTAGGGGATAGAGTCCACATGGGAGAGCAGGGTCTCCAGCAGGGTGCCCGCCGTGATGGCACCCGCCCATGTCAGCACACCGCCGCTGCCGGACAGCAGCAGGATGGTGCCCACCACCGCCACCGTCAGCACGATGCCGGACATGTGCGGCTCCATCGCCAGCAGGAGGACCACCGGTATAAGGGGCAGCACCGGCACCACCAGCTGCTTCCATACCCGCACCCGCAGCCACTCCCGGGGGGTAAGCAGGATGCGGCGCTCCGGGTCCAGCCGCTCCACCTGCGGTGCCTTGGCTGCAAGATGGGAACTGAACAGGATCATCTCAAACTTTGCCACCTCCGAGGATTGCAGCGTAAGCCCTGCAAAGCGGATCCAGCGGCGGCAGCCGTTCAGGGGTGCCATAGTCAGGGTGACGGCCAGCATGGCCAGCACGATGAAGTACCCCGGCACCACCATCTTGCGCAGAAAACGGTGATCCACATAGCTTATCAGGAACATACAGCCCAGCCCCAGTATCATGCACAGCGCCTGCTGCTTGATGTAGTGGAAGCTGTCGCCCATGCGCAGGTAACCGGTGGTGTAGCTGGCGCTGAACAGCATCACCAGCCCAAAGATCATAATAACAGCCAGCGTGGCCAGCCAGTCGATCAGCAGCCGGGACCACGGGCCCGGGTCTCGCTGGAACACCGGCACCGGCGCTCTGTGTTTTTTGCGGTTAGTCGCCATCTGCGCTCCCTTCCCTCTCTGTGCCCGGTCAGCACCAGCGCAGCAGCGCCAGCGCCAGTACATAGCCGACAGCGCTCAGCGCAAAGCTGCACAGGAACACCGTCTCCGGGCTCATTTTATGCTTTTTTACCCAGCAGCGCAAGGGCTTGCCGGTGCGCTTTGCACCCAGCAGCTGCGCTGCCAAAAGACCGCCTGCCGCCCAGAAGGGCAGCGCCAGCGGCACGGTCAGGCTGGTCATATCCAGACTGAGCGGGATGCAGCCGATGGCACCCGCTGCCAGCAGGCTGCCGCAGCAGCCCACCCCCAGCCTTGCCGGGGGGAACGCCCACAGCAGCAGTGCCACCAGTGCCCCGGCAAGCGCGGCAGGCAGCACCGCCAGCCCGGGCACGCCCAAGCCGGCCTCTGCCATCATCAGCGCCAGCATAGCCACAAAGGCCGCGCCGCACACCGTACCCTCGTCCCGCTCGGCGATGCGGGCACACTCAGCCAGCACCACCATGAGCACCGCCCACAAAAAGGGCACGGCGCTGCCCAGCAGCACATACCCCGCCCCAGGCACATCCAGTCCCCGGGGCAGACAGCCCGCTGCCTGCAGCAGCAAAAGAACGAATGCCGCGGCCAGTGCCTCCAGCAAAAGCCGCACGTCCCGCCGCAGCCCCAGCGCCGCCGGGCTGCGCATCCGGGCAAGGTCCTCTGCAAAACCCACTGCCCCAAAGGCAAGGCTTCCGGCCAGCGCCGTGAGCAGCCGTGTCATCAACCGGCCCTCGCTGCCCAGCAGCTCCGGCTGACCCACGCAGGCGGCAAGCCAGCCCACGCCCACCGCAGCCACCGTGCCCGCCGCCGCACACAGCCCACCCCACAGCGGGGCGCGCAGGGGTGCAGGCCGGGGCTGCTCAGACTGTGCCGGCTGCTGGTTTTGTTCGCGGCGTTCCAGCACCCGCCGCAGCGGCACAAACAGGCTGCACAGGGCTGCCGTAAGGGCAAAGCCCAGCACCACCGCCGCTGCCAAGGCGAAACGCTCCATAACTCAGACACTCCATTTCGCCAAATAGTTATACTTCCGCTTCTTTATGCTCTTCGTAGAAGATATCCAGCACTTTTTCCAGTGCCATGCCGTGGCTGGCCTTTACCAGAATGGCATCGCCGGGCTGCACCCGGCTCAGCAGGGCATCGGCAGCCTCGCGGTAGCTGTCCGCGTGCAGGGTCTCTACCCCCTTGGCGGCAGCCACCACGGCGGTGCGCTTGGCCTGCTCGCCGTAGGTGATCAGGCAGTACAGCCCGCTCTCGGCGGCAAGACGTCCCAGCTCCTCGTGTGCTTCGCGGCTCAGCTCGCCCAGCTCCAGCATATCGCCCAGCAGGGCAAAACGGCGCTTGCAGGGGAAGTCCTTAAACATCGCCAGCGCGGCCTTCATGCTGTCCGGGTTTGCGTTGTAGCAGTCCTCGATGACGGTCACGCCCTCGCTGTCCACTACCTTCTGGCGGCGACCGGTCTGCTCAAAGTTGGAAAGACCCCGGATGACCCTCTTGGCGTCGCAGCCCAGACGGGTAGCGGCGCAGTAGGCAGCCAAGGCGTTTGCCACATTGTGGCGTCCCATGGCGGGGATATTCACCACAAAGGTGCCGTGCTCCTGATCCTCCAGCACAAAACTCATGCCGTCCGTCTCCTGCCGGATGGACAGGGCGCAGACGTCTGCGTTTTCATCGCTCAGGCTGAACCACACCGGGCGCACATGGGCGGGCAGCGCTGCCTTGCGCAGGAAGGGGTCGTCGTAGTTCAGCACCAGCGGTGCGCCCTCCGGCAGACCGTTGCAGATCTCCAGCTTTGCCTTGCAGATGTTCTCCTGACTGCCCAGATTGCCGATGTGAGACACGCCGATGCAGGTAATGATGCCCACATCCGGCCGTGCTGCCCGCGCCAGACGGTCAATTTCACCGGCGTGGCTCATGCCCATCTCGATGACCGCGTACTCGGTGCTGCTTTCCAGCCGCATCAAGGTGCGGGGCATGCCCAGTTCATTGTTCTGGTTGCCCTCGGTCTTGATGGTCTCGCCAAAGCCGCTCAGGGCGGCGTAGGTCATCTGCTTGGTGGTGGTCTTGCCCACACTGCCAGTCACGCCCACCATCTTGGGGTGGTACTGGCTGCGGTAGTTTGCGCCCATCACCATCATAGCGTGGTAGCTGTCCGGGCAAAGGATGGCCTTTTCCTCCGGCACACCGGGCACGGGGTGGTTGACCACCACATACGCCGCGCCCTGCTCCAGCGCACGGGCGGCGAAATCATGGCCGTCGAACCGCTCGCCGGGGAAGGCCACAAAAATGCAGCCGGGCTTTACCTCGCGGCTGTCGGTGGTGACCAGTGCCACCTCCGGGTCACTGGTCAGTTTTCCGGCAGGCACCAGCCCTGCCAGAAGCTTGCTTGCATGGATCTTTTCCATTGTTCTATCCCCTCTCGTTCTATTGAATGCTGCACCCTCATCCGTCACTACCTTGCGGCAGTGCTTTATGCTGAAAGCTCTGGTCAAGGATGCCGAAAAAGCTGTTTTACCCACAGGTCAGGGTGATGATGGTGCCGCGCTGCACGCTGGAGCCGGGCTCGGCGCTTTGCGCCTGCACCGTGCCGCTGCCCTCCACCACGCAGTTCAGCCCGGCGGCGCTCAGCATCTGGCGGGCAAAGTCCGGGCTCTTGCCGGTCACATCCGGCACCTCGGTGCGGCTGCCCTCGTAGGTATCGGTATACAGGTAGATGGTGGTGCCGTAGGGCACCTTGCTCCCCGCGTGGGGGTACTGGTAGGTGACCGGGGCAGCGGACTGGCTGCTCTGGCTCTCCTGCAGCTGATGCTTCAGGCCCTGAATGTTCAGCTGCACCTGCGCGTTGCTCCACTCGGTGCCCACAAGGTTCGGCACGGTAACGATGGTGCCGCTGCGGTCCTCGCCATCGGTGGCGATGCCCAGATAAGGGGCTACCTCGCTGATGATATTGCCCGCCACAGGGGCTGCAAGGATGGAGGAATAGTCCGTCCGGGCGTTGTTGGGATCGTCCAGCATGACGTAGACCAGAATTTCCGGGTCGTTGGCGGGCAGCACCGCCACGAAGGAGGCCACCTTTTTATAGTCGCCGTCGGCGCGGCGGTGCATATTCAGCTGCTCGGAAGTGCCGGACTTGCCGCCGATGCGGTAGCCGGACACATAGGCGTTTTTGCCGCCGCCGGTGCCGTTGCCTACCTCGTGCTCCATCATCTGCCGGATGACCTCGCTGGCACTCTGGCTGATGACCTGACGGCGCACATTTGCGCCGATCTCCTGAATGACATTGCCGTTGGCATCGGTGATCTTATCCACCACATGGGGGGTGACC
>OIVQ01000453.1_pt1 | contig 10256 bp, 10 predicted proteins | sample 1587271 | NCBI WGS metagenome assembly OIVQ01 (sample SAMN02675044, study PRJEB24791) | human gut metagenome, SKBSTL002 | isolation source: stool | host: Homo sapiens | place: USA
TGCCTTACATCCTGCTTGTGTTTGCGGAATATCTGTCATTTTCTTTGCTTTCAGCTACACCCTAAGGCGGAGTTTTGCGCCTTAGCGGTGCTCCCTGTGTGACAAAAGCTGGCGAACCCCTGTATCTGTTGCCGGCTTGTGTGAAAGGACCAAAAGCAACATGGGTAAAATCATCGGAATTGATTTAGGAACAACCAACAGCTGCGTGGCTGTGGTGGAAGGCGGACGCCCAACCGTTATCCCCAATGCCGAAGGCCAGCGCACCACCCCGTCGGTCGTTGCTTTTGCAAAAAGCGGCGAACGCCTTGTGGGCGATCCGGCCAAACGCCAGGCTGTCACCAACGCACCGCGCACCATTGCCAGCGTTAAGCGCAAAATGGGCAGTGATGAGCGCATTCCCATTGACGGCAAGTGCTTCTCCCCGCAGGAGATCAGCGCCATGATCCTGACCAAGATCCGCCGCGATGCCGAGAGCTATCTGGGCGAGCCGGTCACCGAGGCTGTTATCACCGTGCCCGCCTATTTTGACGACAGCCAGCGCAAGGCCACGCAGGATGCAGGACGCATTGCGGGGCTGAACGTGCTGCGCATCATCAACGAGCCCACCGCCGCCGCGGTAGCCTACGGTCTGGACAACGAAGCCGCGCAGAAGATCCTTGTCTACGACCTTGGCGGCGGCACCTTTGATGTGTCCATCATCGAGATCGAGGACGGCACCTTTACGGTGCTGGCCACCGGCGGCGACACCCATCTGGGCGGCGATGATTTTGACCAGCGCATTGTGGAGTACGCGGTGGCCGAGTTCAAAAAGTCTGATCGCATCGACCTGACCCGCGACCCTGCCGCCATGGGACGGCTGAAGGAGGAAGCGGAAAAGGCCAAGAAGGAGCTTTCCAGTGCGCCCTCTGCCCAGCTGAACCTGCCCTTTATCGCGGTGGGCAAGGACGGGCCGCACCACTTGGATATCGCGTTGTCCCGCCCGCAGTTCGAGATGATGACCGGAGACCTGCTGTCCCGCACCGTGACCCCGGTGCAGAACGCTTTGCGGGATGCCGGCATCTCTGCCAGTCAGCTGGGCAAGGTGCTGCTGGTGGGCGGCAGCACCCGGATGCCCGCTGTGGAGCGGCAGGTGCGGGAACTGCTGGGCAGGGAGCCCAGCCACAGCCTGAACCCGGACGAGTGTGTTGCCATGGGTGCGGCTGTGCAGGGCGGTCTGCTGCAGGGCGGCGGCAAGCTGGCCGGTGCCACCGGCGCGGCGGCTCAGGGCCTTGTGCTGATGGACGTGACCCCGCTGACCTTGTCCATCGAGACGCTGGGCGGAGTCGCCACCCCGCTGATCACCCGCAACAGCATGATCCCCACCCGCAAGAGCCAGATCTTTACCACCGCCCGTCCCATGCAGACCAGCGTGGAGATCAACGTTTTGCAGGGCGAGCGTCACTTTGCGCGGGATAACAAGTCTTTGGGCAAGTTCAAGCTGAACGGCATCCGGGCAAGCTTTTCGTCTAAGCCGCAGATCGAGGTCACCTTTGATATCGATGTGAACGGCGTGGTGAAGGTATCTGCGAAAGACCTTGCCACCGGGCGGGAGCAGAACATTACCATCACCGGCAGCACCAACCTTTCCGAAAACGAGATCCAGCGCGCTATGGCAGATGCCGCCGCTTACGAGGCTGAGGACAGCCGCCGCAAGGAGCGCTTGGACCTGCACAATCAGGCCGAGGTGCTGGCCTACAAGGTGGACGAGGCCCTCTCCAAGTGCAAAAAGGAGTTGGACAAGGACGAAAAGGCCCGCGTGAAGGCCGACCTTGCCAACCTGCGCCACTGCCTGCGCAAGGATAAGCCCGAAAAGATGAACGAGACTGAGGAAGCCGCCCTGCGGCAGGCCAAGAGCCAGCTGGAAGCCTCGGCCAACCACCTGATGCTGCTGTACTCTGCCGAGCAGACCCCCGGCGACGGAACGGACAGCACGCTGTAATATAATAAGGTTTGTGGGCTGCTGCACCCGCCCGGCGCAGCAGCCTTTTTTTGAAGAAAGAGAAGGGAACGGTTATGAAGGAACTGCAATATCCGGTGCGCCCCGGGCGCTACCGCCACTTTAAAGGCAACGAGTATCAGGTGCTGGGCGTGGCACGCCACAGCGAGACCGAGGAGGAAATGGTGGTGTACCGAGCCCTGTACGGTGAGGGTGGGCTGTGGGTGCGCCCCGCCGCCATGTGGCTGGAGACTGTGACCCGGGACGGCATTACCCAGCCCCGCTTTACCTATATCGGGGAGTGATGCGCCCGGCTTGAATCCCGTTATTGACCCTAGGATTATTTTGCGGTAAAATGTGGGTATGATACCAAATAACAAAGGAGGTTTTCGTATGAAGGCCAAACGATGGATCTCGCTCCTGCTCGCAGTCAGCATGATGCTTGGTGTACTGGCAATGCCTGCTTCGGCGGCAGCTCAGCAGCCGGAAAGCACCGCTGTTGTCAGCGAGGAACTGCCCGATGCCGCAGCGCTGAGCGCGGCAGAGGATGAAAATGATATCGTCAACATCCGCATCCGGGCGACCGGAAACCTTGTCTATGGTTCCGATTATAAGCTGGAGGTGGAGACCCGGCCCGAAAACACCCAGTATATTGCCGTGGTGCTGGGCACCAGCGGCGAAGCCTACGGCTATGTGACCCTGATGATCTCGGATAAGCTGCGCACCCTGCTCAAGCTGATCCCCCTGCCCAAAAAGATGTCCCAGACCCCGGACCAGGCCGAGGAATTCAACGTATACAGCTACCTCAAGCAGCTGATCGACGGCAACGATGTCGGCGTGCTGCTGCGGGTGGCGGACGAAGTAGTGTCGGTGATGGACACCGTCAGCTTCTTTGTCCCGGCCAGCTACCTGACCACGGTGAAGAATGTTTCCAACGGCATGAAGCTGGCGCTGAGCCTGATCCGCAAGTATCTGCCCGAGGGTGCGCTGAGCCGCATCTATCTGGACGAGCAGCCCAAGGACAGCGGCAAGTACTTTGCCGGTGCCATTGCGCTGGAAAGCAGCGATATCAACGCCGCCGGGTTTGCCATGTTCAAGATCAAGCCCAAGACCGAAAACGTCAGCCTGAGCTGGACAGCGGATGCCCCGGCCAGCATGACCGTCTCTCAGCTGCAAAGCGCTGATCTGACCGCCAAGGTGATCTCGGACGGACAGGTGGCTGAAAACGGCAAGGTAAGCTACACCTACAAGAAAAAGACCTTCCTGTGGTTCAGCAGCAAAATGAGCGGCGTGCCCACCGAGCCCGGCACCTACACCCAGACCGCCAAGGCGGGGGGCAACTACTCCTGCAGTACCATCAGCCGCACCATTACGGTGACTGCTGACCCGCAGCCTGCTGCCGCAGAGCAGCCCGCGGCATAAGCATCTTTATAGCACATAAACCGGCGGAAAAATATTTTTGAATTGGACGATCCCGGAAAGTCTGCGGACTTTCCGGGATCGTTTTTTCGCGGGAGAGGATACTTTTTATTTTCTATAAAAGGGGCTGCTTTACTCTTGCAAATCGTTGCATAATACGCTATTATAAAAATAAAATAACCCCTTGCGGTAAAAAAAAGGAGAAGAAGGAGCAGCTTATCTATGGAAGAGAAAAAAAGCGGCATCAAAAAGTTCTTTGAAGAGTTCAAAGCGTTTGCCATGCGCGGCAACGTGCTGGACATGGCAGTGGGCGTTGTCATCGGCGGTGCCTTCACCGCAATCGTCACCGCGCTGGTGGAGGACATCATCAACCCGCTGATCGGCCTGTTCTTCAAGGCGGATTTTTCCGATGTGGTCATCGGACTGGGCGGCTCCAACATCAAGATCGGCGAGTTCGTCAACTCCATCATCAACTTCCTCATCGTGGCCTTTGTGTTGTTCGTTGTGATCAAGTTTGTCAACTCTCTGCACAAAAAGCCTGAAGAGCCCGCCGAGCCGGAGGAGCCCACCACCAAGGTGTGCCCCTACTGCCAGAGCGAGATCTCCATCAAGGCTGTGCGCTGCCCCCACTGCACCTCCAAGCTGGAGGGCTTTCCCGAAATGAAGGCCTGAAGCATTCAGCATTGACATTACAACAAAACCCTCCCTGCCGGGCGCAGTCTTTGCGCTTGCGGCAGGGAGGGTTTTGCACGTTTTGCGGCTTGGTTGTGGAAAAGTGGAACAGGAAGTGAGGTGGGAAAATCAGGGGTTCTTACTTACTGTCTTACTGAACCTTGGTCAGCTCAGCCAGCTTGTGGTAGATCTCGGTGTTGTCGTATACACCGCCGAACTTCTCGGCACCGACACCCATGGCGTACACGTTGACCATGGCACCGGTGTGGGCGTAGGTGGTGTGATCCATACCGGACTTGTGGTTGATGGTGTGGCAGACAGCCATGCTGAAGGGGATGTAGGTGCCGTACAGCTCGTAATCCTGCTGGCTCATCTTGCTCTGGCTGGAGGAGCCCACCTGCAGGGTGCGCTCGTAGGCCTTGCGCAGGTTCTCCGCCTCGTAGTCGGTCAGCAGCAGCTTGCCTGCGCTGGCGGCAGCGGGGTCGGTGGGCAGGGTTAGGCCAAAGACGTTCTTCACATCCTGCATGGCAGTCTCAAAGGGGGTCTTGTTGGCAATGTAGCCCTGCACATAGGTGGAATCGAACTTTGCGTAGGACATCTTCTGGTGTGCCAGATTGGTCAGGAAGGTGTCGTAGTTGGTGGTCTTGTAGCCGATGGCCATGCCGCCGGTCTCGTGGTCGGCGGTGACAAGGATCAAAGTCTCGTTGGGGTGGGCATTGTAGAAGTCCACCGCAGCCTGCACCGCGTTGCTCATCTCCAGCACATCGTGGATGGAAGCAGCGGCATCGTTGGCGTGGCAGGCCCAGTCGATCTTGCCGGACTCGGTCATCAGGAAGAAGCCCTTCTTGTTGTTCAGCAGTTCAATGCCCTTTTTGACATAGTCGGTCAGCTGCCACTCGCCGTTGGCAGCGTCCATGGCGTAGTTCATGGCCTTGCCATCGCCCAGATTCTCGGCAATGATCAGGGTCTTGCCAGCACCGGCGGTCAGGGCAGCGGCACCGGCCTGCGTGGTGACCACGTTGTAACCGGCGTTGGCAGCCACGGTATGGTTGTCGGGGCCGGTGCCATCGCCGTTCACCTTCTGGAACTCGCCGCCGGCAAAGTACTCAAAGCCGGAGTTTGCCAGCTCCACGCCGATCTGGTAGTAGTTCTTGCGTGTCTTCTGGTGGGCATAGAAGGCAGCAGGGGTGGCGTGGTCGATGTTCACGGTGGAGATGACGCCCACCTTATAGCCCTTCTGGGCGTGCAGCTTTTCGGCAATGGTTTCGTAGGGCACATCGCGGGTCCAGGGGCACATATTGATGACGCCGCTCTCGGTCTTGTGGCCGGTGGCGATGGAGGTGGCAGTGGAAGCAGAGTCCGGGCAGAAGGAGGTGCTGTCGTAGGTGGTCACGCTGCCCACCTGCGGAAAGCTGGTAAAGCTCAGGTCAGCCTCGGTCACAGCGCCGTTGTTGTCCACAGTGCCCTTGTAAAAGCGTGCGGACTGGATCTGGGCAGTGCCCATGCCGTCACCGATGAACAGGAAAACGTACTTGGGCTTTTTGAACACGTCCAGCAGACCGTTCTCTTCGTCTGCTGCGGCAGAAGCATCGGCCTCGGCGGCGTGAACGGCTACGGGTGCAGCCGACAGCATCCCCACTGCCGATGCCACGGCACCGGCTTTCAGGAAGCTGCGGCGGGAAATTTTCGCATTCTTCATAACAGATATCCTCTCTTTTTTCAGCCCGGCTTGGGGCGGTTCTACTATTTCTTGTGGGAACACCTGTATTGTAGCGCACCGCCCGCAGCGGCGAAACCAGCCCCGTGTAACACTTAGGTAAACCTTTGGCGCACGGAAGAGCGGCGGTGTAAAATGCGGGCAAAACAGGTAAAATCTGCCTGTAACGCCCGCCGCCGAGGCACTTTTTGCACCGAACCGCCCTGCAAGGGTTGCAAGCAGGGGGCTTTTCATTGTACAATAGAAAGAGCAAGCTGAGATATACTTCTATAATGAGAGGATCTTTTAAATATGTCTGATATCAAAGTGCTGGCGTTGGATCTGGATGGCACCCTGACCAACGACCAGAAGCTCGTCACCCCGCGCACCCGCGCCGCGCTGGACGCCGCCATTGAAAAAGGCGTTACCATCGTGCTGGCGTCCGGTCGGCCCACCGCCGGCATCCAGCCGCTGGCTGAGGAGCTGGGGTTGGACAAAAAGGGCGGCTGCATCCTGTCCTACAACGGCGGCAAGATTGTGGACTGCCGCACCGGTGAGACGCTGGTGGAAAAGACGCTGGACCCCGCCCTTGTGCCCGAGCTGTGCGCCTTTGCTGCCGCGCAGGATATTGCCATCCTGACCTATAACCGCGAGGGCATCGTCTGTGAGCGGGACAAGGACGAGTGGGCCAACAAGGAGTGCTTTACCACCAAGCTGCCCATGATCCATGTGGACGATCTGGCATCCTATGTGAACTACCCCGTGTGCAAGATGCTCATCACGCTGGATCCCGCCCGCCGGGACGCGGTGTGCGCCGCCGGGCAGCAGCAGTTTGCAGGCCGCGCCGACCTGTACCCCTCCAGCCCCTTCTTTATTGAGGCGGTGCCGCTGGGCGTAGCCAAGGACGGCAGTCTGGCGGAGCTTCTGCGCCGCATGGGCCTGACCCGCGAGAACCTGATGGCCTGCGGCGACGGCCTGAACGACCGCTCCATGATCGCCTACGCCGGGGTGGGCGTGGCCATGCAGAACGCCGAGCAGCCGGTAAAGGACTGCGCCGACTATGTGACCACCGCCGACAACAACCACGACGGCGTGGCCGAGGCCGTGGAGAAGTTTATTTTACGAGAGGACTAACAAAGCAATGCCGCGTAACTTGGTTTTATTTGATCTGGAATGGAACATCGGCTACCAGCCGTATACCTTTAACTACCATGGGGTGCAGCAGACCCTGCGGGGCGAGATCGTGGAGATCGGCGCCGTAAAGATCGACGAGGATGCCAATGTGCTGGACACCTTTTCCATCCATCTGCGTCCCCGCATCTTCCGCAAATTGCAGCACCATATCGCCAAGGTGACCGGCCTGACGCAGGCCGATCTGGACAAGGGCGAGCCCATCGTGCAGGGACTGCGCCGCTTTATGCAGTGGTGCGGCCCGGATGCCGAGTTTGCCGAGTGGGGTCTGGATGACGTGCCGGTGCTCAAGCAGAATCTGTTCCTGTGCAACCTGGACGAGTCTAGGCCCACCGTCTGGTACGATTTGCAGCAGGTCTTTCTGCGGGAGCATCCCCGCAAGGAGGGCGAGGGCATGACGTTGGAAAGCGTGGTCACCCGCATGGGCATCCCCATGGAACGCCCCTTCCACGATGCACTTTCGGACACCCTGTACACCGCCGATGTCTGCCGTCTGCTGGATCTGCGCGCCGGTCTTGCCGCCTACCCCACTGAGGACGAGGCGCTGCGCCAAAGCCTGTGCCAGACCCCCGGTGACTACCGGGACTTTACGGTGTTCCACGGCTATGTGGAGCAGTACGCATGGCGGGCTGACCCCAAGATCAGCCAGATGCCCTGCCCGGAGTGCGGCACCACCCTGCAGCCGGACGAGATTTGGCTGAAAAAGGGCAGCAACAGCTGGTATACCCTGTGTCAGTGCCCCAGCTGCACCGGCAGCAGCAACGCCGCCGGGCAGGGCGTGTTCCAGCGGTACAAGCTGTCCCGCCGGGACGGCCTGCACTGGAGCTTTGCCCGCTGCGCCCAGATGCCGGACGCCGAAAGCCTTGCCCGCTGGGAAAAACTGCGCACCGCCCAGCTGGAGCGGATGCGCGCCAAGGCTGAAAAGCAGGCTGCGGAAAAATAAAGGCAGGAAAATCCCTTTTCATCTCGTAGTATTGGTAGCAGAGCCTGAAGCGTGTCGAAAAATGCACACTCTGTTCATGGCTCTGTCATAGAGAATGGATATACTAAGCATGATGCAGCCTGCCCGGGAACGTCCCGGCACCGCTGCACAGAAAGGGATCGGACACAGGATGCAAACCGCACTGATGGACTGGGTACACCAGCTTGGAACACTGGAATACTGGGAGGCGCTGCTGGCGGGCTTTGAGGGGCTTGGCCCCCTTGTGCCCATTTTGCTGGCGATGGTGGAGTCCTTTTTTCCGCCGCTGCCGCTGATCGCCATTGTGGCGCTGAATGTAGCCGCACACGGCGGTCTGCTGGGCTTTTTGTACAGCTGGGCAGGCGTGGCGCTGGGCGGCATCATCATGTTTTTATTCTGGCGGCGGCTCATCAAGCGCTTTTTCTGGAAGGTAGCCAGCCGCTCCCCCAAGCTGGAAAAGGCACAGCAGTGGGTGAACCGCTTCGATACCTCGTCCCTGTTCATGCTGTCGCTGCTGCCCTTCACCCCCACCTCCTTCATGCACTTTGCCTTCGGGATGTCGGACTTTGACGAAAAGCGCTACCTGCGCGCTGTCCTTTTGGGCAAGGGGCTGATGGTGGCCATGATGGCTGTCTTTGGGCAGTCACTGGTCAGCTCCCTGAAAAACCCGGTCTACCTTGTGCTTGCCGTTCTGCTGTGGGGCGGGATGTACTGGGTAAGCAAAAGATTCTGCCGGAAGCATCATCTGGAATAACACGATACTGTTCGGGACAGCGGAAGCACCTGCGGGTGTGCCGCTGTCTCTTTTTTTGCAGAAAAAGCTATGGCGGGCAGCCCGCAGACTGCCCGCCATGGCATGAGAACCATCATTTTTATTTTGCTTCCGGTTCCTGCACAAGGGGTTCGGACGGCGGTGGGGTGAGGGTGGAATGCGCCACCACAAAGGCCGCAGCCTTTGCCCGGGCAAGGCGCTGGCGCACCTTGCGGGTGTCGTTGGCGGGGAAGGTGCGCTCTCCGTCCAGCTTTTCGTTCCAGTGCGCAAGAGCAGCGTTCACCTCGGCTTCGGTGGGCTGTAAGCCCTCCCGCTCGGCCACCAGCAAAAGCCCCAGCCAGCTGCGCAGCTTGCGCTCTGCCTGCCGGTGCAGCCACTGCCGGAACTGCTCCACCGTCTGCCCGCGCACGGCTAAGAACTGGTCAAAGTTGACTCCGTTAGCCTGTAAGCTCAGATTGAACTGCCGCTGCTCGGCAAAGTAGTTGCCCGCTTCCAGCCGTTTTGGCACTGGGCCGGTCACCTCATCGCCCAGCTGCCAGACCAGCTCCTTTTCAGCCCGGTCTCTGGCCTGTGCGCAGCGTTTTGCGTAGAGCTCCCGGGTCACCCGGTCGCGCAGCGCGGCCTTGCCCGCGGCATCGGCGGCGCGTTCTTCATCGCCGTAGTTGCGGTTGATCTCCAGTTCAATGGTCAACCGGCGCAGCGGATGGGGCTCGATGGGCTGCACAAAGCCGGTGTCCCGCCCCAGCTCCAGCGGTGGCAGGGTGTAGAACTGTGCTCCCGCCCGGAAGCCCTCGGCCTTGTTGACCGCCAGCAGCTCAAAATCCGGGTCGGTCACCGGTACAAGCTGCTGCTCCTGCACCAGCTGCCGGTAAAGAGGATCAAAGCCTTCCAGAATGGTGCGGTTCACCGCTGCCGTCAGCAGTTCTTCCTCGTCCTGCGGGGCGTCCGGGGCGGCCTGCTCCTTTGCCAGCGCAGCGGTCAGCTCCTCCGCGCTTGCCGTGAATACCAACCGGCAGTCCCCCGGCTCAGCCATGCCGAAATGTTCCAGTTTCATGCGGTGTCCCTCCTTCTCAGCGGTTCATGATGCCGACCATCAGCACCAGCAGCGCCACGCCGATGCCAGCGTACAGCAGCTCAGCACCCAGCACGGACTTGTCGCCCTCTACGAACATCTTCTCCGGGGCATCCGGGTCGTAGTACAGGGTGACCACGCTGCCCTCGGCAAAGGGCTTGCCCTTGGCGGGCTTGGGATATTGCAGCCGGTGGCTGCCGCCTGCGGTGGTAAACTCCAGCACATAGGCAGCGCCGTCCCGGCTCTGCACCGTGCCGCTTACCGTGGCCTGCACGCAGACGCCCTTGGTGCGCAGCTGCTGCCGCGCCCGCACGCTGCGCAGCGCCATGTAAAACATGATCAGCGCGCCCACCAGAAAAATAATCACATTCAGCATTGTTTTCCCTCGTTTTTCCGTAATCGCCGGGCGGTGCCCGGACGTATAGACAGTACCGCATAATTCTAAGTGCCGATACGGCGAGCGAGGTGCGGCAGATGCTAAGCCAAAAGCGCAGATAA